>CEUZ01091978.1_pt1 | contig 24440 bp, 24 predicted proteins | sample 361511 | NCBI WGS metagenome assembly CEUZ01 (sample SAMEA2622822, study PRJEB7988) | marine metagenome | biome: marine biome (ENVO:00000447); feature: surface water layer (ENVO:00002042); material: "saline water (ENVO:00002010), including plankton (ENVO:xxxxxxxx)" | depth 5 m | reverse complement strand
TGATACATTGTTTCAACTGATTTTCCAGAATAACGTTCCTTAGTGATATTAGAGAGATGATTACAAATTGGTAGAATTAATTTAGAGTTATTGAAGCACTCTTCTCCCATCTCTTCCCATTTGTTTATTGCAATTCTTTTTCCACCTGATTTGTATAATGTCTTTTTTGCCATTATTATCTCGGCCCAATGATCTCCTCGTAAGTGAATTACTAATGGAATATTAGTTTTTGATGCCTCTAATGCAAAATGTCTGGTTCTGTCAACAAAAATCACATCTGGTTCAAACTCATCTACAAGTTTTTTGAATTTTTTATTTGAAGAAAACCATTTTGAAATTTTTCGATTTGGAAAACCATCGGCATAATCTGCATCAAAAACAACTTTAACTTCTATTTCTTTTTCATTTAATTTCTTTGCAAATTCCTGAAGATGAAAAATCTTTGAACTTGATGCCCCAATTAATAATTTCAATTTAATTTTTTATATTTATTCAAGTATAATATGTAGTCGTATGATTTTGTATTAACTTTCGTCAATTTTCACCTTAAACATTATCTCTTTTTTAGAGTTCTAATGGTTCTAAGACTTTTCTGCCTTTATCAGTATACCATCCATCTTTAGTATTGAATGGCTCATATGTTACTTGAATACCTCTTCTCTCAACATCTTTTGTAATTTTTCTCATACCATGTGCTGCATGCGGTCCATCTAATACTATCAAAGATGTATTATCCAAATTATATGGTTCAAAAATTATCTTTGATTCTCCATCTTTCTCTCCTTTTGCATCAAAATCTATTCCATCTGAAAGAAATGTTCCTCCAGGGTCACCTTTTTTCCAATTCTTAGAAAAATATACGAAAACTATCAATGTTTTATCACTTGCATTGTGAATGTGTGTATTTTGAAATCCATCTTTTCTGGCATACATAAAATTCATATGTTTTAGATTAAGTTCTTCAATTCCAGTCATCTTTGTCAATTTTTCAATAAATTCTTTAGACCATAAAATCTTCATAAATTCATTCCATGATTTACTATATCTGGAATCCTCTTCTTGAATTAGAACATGTTGTCTAAGACTTCCATCTGAAAAATATCTGCCGTCATCTCTTTTCCAAAATTTTCTATAAGATAATCTTCCGTACTCTCCAATTTCTTGTACATCCCATGTATCGTCATATTTTGGGTATGTATCATGTAATTCTTCATAAAAGTCTCTATCTAACAATTCTTCTACAAATGCCCATTTAGTTGGACTTCTACTTTTAAAATTGGACGATTCATTATCTAATTTTTCCCAATTAATCATCTCTGTCATTTTTTTACTCATTTATTTTTCCCATGATGTTTCTTAAAACCTTAGTTAAAAATCCCTCGTACTCTTTTTTAATTATGGGATGAAGTATTACAGCTTTTAAACTTAATTTCACATTTGTATTAATGTTGCATATATCTTTTTGTTCATGTTTTTGAAATGAAATAATACTGCGAGTTCCTTTTGCAACTCCATCTAAAATCTCCAATAATATTTTTTTTTCTGAATCAATTTGAACTTTTAATTTCTGAGAAAATTCTTTTTTTATTATGCTTCTTAGTAGTATTTTTGATTCAATTATGGTGTAATCCTCTTTTTCTTCTATAATAGATATTTCTTGTAATTGTCTTGGCATATACTCTGTAAGATTTTGATAATCTGTTAAAATATCAAAAAATTTATCTTTATTTGAATTTAGATCAAATGAAAAATTCATTTCACTCATAAAACAATCAAAAAAATCTTATAGTTATTTCTTTCTAAGATTCCTTTCAAAAAAATCATAATAAGTAAAAACACTAATCTAAGTAAACGATCTAACTGAATTATGAATGTAGGAATAATTGGAGCAGGAAATATTTCTTCATCAGTTCATCTGCCTTTATTGTCATGTATGGATGAAATAAGTATTAACTTCATTGCAGATAGAAAAAATACTAGTACACTTGCAAAATTATATAACACAAAATCAATTTTACTAAATGAACAATCTTCTTTCCCTGATTGTGATATTATTTTGATTGCACTTCCCGTTGGTGCAAGAAAAAATTATCTAGAAAAATTTGCTAAAAATGGAAATTATGTATTTTCTGAAAAACCGTTTGTTATGGATCTAAAATCACATGAACAATTATTGGAATTATCTCAAAAATTTACTTGTAATTATGAACGAATATTTTACAATACTACTCGAAATATAAAAAATATTATTTCATCTCATGTCTTTGGAGAAATACAAAAAATATCTATTGTAGAAGGTGGACTTAATGGAAAAACAGGAATAACAAAAAATTCATACAGAAATGATCCAAAAATTAGTGGTGGATTTTTACGTGATTCTGCCGGTCATACATTCAATCAATTAAATTTTCTTTTTGAAAACATATCTGTAAATTCCGTTGATATTATATGGCAAGAAAATTTTGATTTAGAATCTAATATAGTATTCAATGTAAAGGAAAAAAATTCATTTTCTATTGACTATCAAGGAACTCAGATAAAACGTGTTGAACCTAAAATAACTATTCTATTTGAAAAAATTAAAATAGAATTCAATCACCAACTTCCTGATTCTTCTTTTCAAATTTCTCTATTAAATTCTGACAAAAAATTTATTTTAAAAGAAGAAAACCATTTTGCATCTACTTTTCCACAAGCATACTATCTAAAATGGAAAGATTTTATCAATAAAATATCATCATCACAATTAGATCCTGAATTTGAAACATCATTATCAACTACTAAATTAATATCTGATATTCTTCAAAAGGATGGAAAAAAATGAAGCTTGGATTGATTGGTGCAAATAGTAATGTTGGAACTGAGCTTTGTTTTCTACTAAGAGATAGCGTTGAACTAATTCCAATTGTGCGTAACAAAATAGGTTCACTTTTTCTAAACTATCATAATTTTGACTGTAGAATATCTGATATGTCAAATGAACATGATGCTTCAGCAGCTCTTAATGATCTTGATGGTGTAATAATCTCTTCATATTCTGTTGATAAATATTCAGGTTCTCAAACTCGTTCTAGTCAAAAAATTAATGAAAATATAATAAAAAATACAATTAAATTCTCTAAATCTAATTCTATATTATTTTATTTTAGCACAATTCGTGCATTTCCAAATGATATAGTCCCTAATTCTTCAAATTTTAAAATGAAATCCAGTTATGGAAAAGAAAAAGTTCATCTAGAAAAATTACTTTTATCTGAATCTAAAAAAAATAATAAAAGAGCATTTATTTTTAGAATGAGTCAAGTCTTTGGTGAAAATCAACCTAGAACTCATTATTTTAGAAAAATACTCTCTAATGATCGTGTACTAGTTAGTATACCACCAGAAAAAATATCCAATATAGTTCATGTTCAAACAATTAATGATGCAATAATAAAATGCCTGGAAAATAATTATTCTTCTGGAATCTATTCTTTAGTTAATAACCCTCAATGGACCTGGGAAAATGTATTTGATTATTATAAAAAATCTAAAACAATTATTGAATATGAGTCAAAAATTTCTGAAGAACAAAAAATACAATCCTCATCAAAAACTGGAAATGGTCTATTTTGGAATTTATTAAAATCTAATAAAAAACATATTAAACCATTTTTATATTATGCTTCAACAAAATTTGAACCTCAAATTAAGAAAAAACTTGCAGAAAAAAAAATGCTCGATGCAATTTCTAGCATTAATAATTCTAAATCAATACAATTAGATAATGAAAAACTTCAATCATTACGTATAAGACGATATCAAAATGTAAAAACATTTCTTAATAATATTATTAATAATCAAAATTCCACAATACCTGAAGAACTATCCGAATTAGGTAATGCTGTTAGATTTAATATCGAAGAATTTAGTTTTAATCCGATTCCTGGTCCTTTTCTTAATGGTTTGTCAATTACACAAAAATTACTAGAAATTCATTCGGAAAATATTTCTTTTAACCAACTCTGAAGTTCTTTTTTTGGTTTCCAATTTAAAGAATTGATAGCTAACGAAATATCTGCTTGACTTTTTTTAATATCACCTTCCAAAGAATTTTTAAAAATTGGTTTCAAATTTTGACCTGAACTTTCTATTATCATATTAGCTAATTCTAAAATTGTTATTGCTTTTCCAGTTCCAATATTTATTAAAGAATTTGATACTGAACTTTTCATTGCTAGTAAATTTGCAATAACTATATCTCCAACAAAAATAAAATCCCTAATTTGTGAACCATCTCCAAAAATAACTGGAGGTTGGTTTTGATTAATTCTGTCCAAAAATTTTGTTATAACTCCTGCATATTCAAGTGTCTGACCTTTCCCAAAAATGTTGAAATATCTTAAACCAATAATTTTTGTTCCCATTTTTGAATATTTTTCGAATAAATATTCATCATCAAGTTTTGTTTTTCCATATGGATTTATTGGATTTCTTTCAGCATTTTCTTTAACTGGCATAGTGCTTTGATGTCCATAAACGCTTGAACTACTTGCATAAACAACTTTGAAATCATGTTTCTTTGCTAATTGAAAAATATTCTCTGTTCCTTTAACATTCACATCATAGTATTCTTCAGGATTATCAAATGAATCTTGAACAACCGTTAATGCAGCTTGATGAAAAACACCATCGATATCTTTCAAAATTTTATCTAAATCATGAAAATCTCTCACATCAATTTTTTCAAATTTTATTTTATGGAGAACTGTTTCTAAATTTTCTCTCTTCCCCTTATGTAAATTATCAATAACTGTAACTTCATGTCCTTCTTTGACTAATAATCTTACAAGATTACTCCCAACAAAACCTGCACCACCTGTAACGGCATATCTCATTTTATTTTCCTAAACCTAGTGCAATATATTCTGCATCAAATTTTTTGTTTGTAAAAATTCTCCTACAATCAATAATTAATTTTTTATTCATTAATTTCAGATATCTTTGATCTAATTTCTCAAACTGTTTCCAATGTGTCATTATTATGAGACATTGACTCTTATCTAATGCATTATTCATAGAATTTGCATAAGATATTTTCTTTCCAAATATTTTTCTAGTATTCCCTGTAGCTTTCGGATCAAAAACTATTATGTTTGCTTTCTTTTTTAGAAGTTTTTTTATCAATTGAATTGAAATTGAATCTCTAACATCATCTGTATTTGGCTTAAATGAAGTACCAAAAATTGTTATTTTCTTGGAATTTATCTTTCCTAGTTTTTTTTCTAAAAGACTAATTATTTGATTTAATTGTTTTACATTAATTTCTTCTACAGCATTAAGTAGTACTGGTTTAACTCCAACTTTATTTGAAAAATTTATCAGTGCTTTCATATCTTTTGGAAGACATGAACCTCCATAACCAGGCCCTGCATTTAGAAATTGTTGTCCTATTCTAGGATCTAATCCAATTGTTTTTGCGATTTCATCAATGTTTACTTCAGGAATTTTTTGGCAAATATTAGATAATTGATTAATGAAACTAATCTTAGTTGCAAGAAAAGAATTATTTGCATATTTGATCATCTCTGCTGTTTGATGATTAGTTACAACAATCTTTGTGTCAGGATGAATTTTTGTAAGAAATTTTCCAAATTTTCTCATAAATTGTGTTTGATAACCGCCAAGAATTATGAGATGAGGAAATTTTGTATTTTTAATTGCACTACTTTCTTGTAAAAACTCTGGATTTGATATCAGGCCAAACTCTTTTCCCGCTTTCTTTCTTGATCCCTTTTCCAAAATTGGCAAAATAACATTCTTCATTGTACCTGGAACTACTGTACTTTTAATAATCACTGTTTGAGATTTTTTACTCTTGCCAATTATTTGACTTATTTTTCTTATAGCATCTTTAATTATTCCGAGTTCAATAGAGCCATCATCTCTCTGAGGTGTTCCTACCGTCACAAAAATTAATTCACAATCTAATAATAATGAAAAATCATCGCTAACCAAAAATTTTTTTGACAATCCTTCTTTCAATGTTTTCTCAAGTTCTGGTTCAAAAAACGGAGGTTTTCCAGACGCAATCATCTTGCATTTTTCTTTATCAGTGTCAATTCCAATTGTAGAAATATCTTTTGAGGCTAACACACTTGAAAGAGATAGTCCCACAAACCCTAGTCCAACTATTCCAACTCTCATTTTAGTATCAACCATTTTTTACAGGAATCATGCTTTACTAAAGGTAATTTTTTGTGATTGTTTAAATGATTCAACTGTACCCACATCAATCTCCTCCTCATTTTTATTTAATGTGATAGCAAGAACTTTTTGTTTATTCTTTATTAAATCTTGAATTGCATCAGTCAATTGAAACTCTTTTCCTTTTCCAGGTTTTATTCTCTTTAAACTTGTAAATATGTCTGATCTGAAAAAGTATAATGGTAAAATTCCTAAGTTTGACATAGGATTGTCTGGTTTCTCTACCACTTTTGTAACTGTATATGCATTCTTAGAAAATTTTTCAACTGATGGAACTCCATACCTCTTTGAATCTTTAATTTTCTTACATAGTAAAATTGCTTTTGCATCAGGATTCTTCTTAGATATTTCAATTAATCTTTTTACAGGATGATTTGAATTACTTAGAATTGTAACATCTCCTGCATGTACTAAAAAATCTTCTTTTCCCACATATCTTTCAGCACGTTTTACAGCGTCACCAAAACCTAGAGGTTTATTTTGGTTAACCCATACCAAATGTGAATTTTCTAATTTTTGATAAAATTTTGTAATAAATTTTTTGTATTCGCCATTCAATTCTCTAAGATAGGTTTCATGCGGAGTGAAATGATCCTCGATAGATCTTTTTTCACGTCCAACAACAAAACAAAAATCTCTAAAACTCATAGAGTAGAGTTGTTCGTAAATATACTGTAATAATGGCATGACGACTTTTTCATCCGTAAAAGATTTAGAAAAAATTGGCATCATCTCTTTTGGCATTTCTTTTGTAAATGGTAATAATCTAGTTCCCTTTCCTGCTGCTGTAATTACTACTTTAGTCACGAAAATCCATTTTTAGTCAAATCATTATGTTTTTAACATTTTGGTATGATAGCTTTCATTAAAAAATTATAATAGGTAAAAATAGGTTCAAAATACGGGCTATTTGTGATAAAATGTCAAATTTAAAAATAAATATGAATAATCTTGAAAATGTAAAAAATTCTCTCACCTCAAAATCACTTCGAGTTTGTGTTGTTGGTATAGGCCGAATAGGATTACCTACTGCATTATCTTTTGCAAAATCTGGATTAGAAACGATAGGTGTTGATATAAATGAAAATTTAGTTAATAGTGTTAATTCAGGAATATTTCCATTAAAAGATGAACCTGGCTATGATAAAATATTTGATGAAGTTACAAAAAATAGAAAATTTTCAGCAACAACACATATTGAAGATGCTGTACCAAATTCAGATCTAATTTTACTATCATTGCCAACTCCAATGGACGAACAAAATATTCCTGATTATTCTGCATTAAGAAATGTTGGGAAAAAATTATCCGAAGTACTGTCTCCAAATTCATTGGTTATAGTGGAAAGCACAATTGAACCTGGATTTATTGAAGATGAAATGGTATCGCTAATTTCAACATCTAATAGATTGAAAATTAATGAAAATTTCTTTATTGGTGTATGTCCTGAGAATGCAAATCCGGGAGAAATATTACATGATTTTACAAATCTACCTAGATTAGTTGGGGGCATAAATCAAAATATCACACAAATAATCAAATCAATCTATAATTTTGTCTTCTCCGTTGAATTAGTTGAAATGCCAAACTGTAAAACTGCAAATGCTGTAAAATTAACAACAAATGTATTTCGTGATATCAACATCGCCTACATTAGTGAACTTGCATTAATGTTTGAAAAACTAGGAATAGATACAAACATAGTTTTAGAAGCAGCACAAAAAAAATACAATTTCCAAGTTCATTATCCCGGTTCTGGTGTAGGTGGACCTTGTCTCCCAATAAACTCATATCAACTTCTTAATACTGCAAGAAGAACAAATTCTAATTTGAGTATTATTGAGTCAGGTCGAAAAATTAATGAAAAAATGCCTGAACATGTAATCGAGTTAACTTTAGATGCATTTCAAGAATGTAATCAAAATATCAAAGGATCTACGATTCTGATTCTTGGTATATCGTATAAACCAAATGTTAAAGATATTCAATTAACTCCTGCTGAAATTATTATCAAAAAATTGCATAAATTAGGAGCAAATGTATGCATATATGATCCATATTTCAAAGATGTTGATGTTTTTGGAATTAAATCTGAAAAAAATATTGATAATATACTCGCAAATGTAGATGCTGCAATTATTGTCACAGGTCATGATGAATTTAAAAAATTAGAAATTTCCAAATTTAATCAAATGAATAATAAAATATTGATTGATACTAGAGGAATAATTAAACCACTTGACGCAAAAAATAAAAATCTAATTTTTAGAGGACTTGGACGTGGATAATAATTCCGAATTTATTAATCCATCATCTCTTGTAAACATTCTAACATTGCGGTATGATCCGTCCATAATTCCTAATCTTCCTACAAAAAACTTTCAAGACTTTAAATCTACACAAGATGAACCAAATATTCATCAAATTGAAAAATCAATTTGTAACAATATTGAACAAAAATTACGTACATTTGATAATAAAAAAATATGTATTGCATTAAGCGGTGGAGTTGATTCTACATTGGTATTATCATTATTACGAAAAATTAAACCTCAGCTTGAAATAGAAGCTTTATCTATAAAATTTGCAAATAGTGTTGATGAAACTAAAAATGCATCTAAAATAGCTGACACATTCAACGCAAATCATACTATAATCAATCTTGAAAACTATCTCTCTGAATTACCTAAAGCAATTAGTATGATAAAACTTCCTTTTTGGGATCTACATTGGTATTATGTCGCAAAAGCATCACAACCTATTTCAAAATTCCTTGTATCAGGAGATGGTGGTGACGAACTTTTTGGTGGTTATACATTTAGATATAAAAAATTTCTTTCATTAATAAATAAAAATTCAAGTCCATTGGAAAAAACAAAAGCATATTTGGAATGTCACGAAAGAGATCGTGTTTCTGATCAACAGGAAATTTTTACAAAAAAATCTAATTTCTCATGGAATTCAATTCATGAACAATTAGTTACTTATTTTGACAACAATTTATCCAATTTAGAACAAGTATTTCTTGCAGATTATAATGGAAAGTTGTTATATAATTTTAATCCTGTAAATTCAAGAATTATTAATTCTCTTGAAATGAATTTACTTACTCCTATTCTTAATGATGATTTAATTTTATCTGCTCCGCACATTCCAAGTAAATACAAATACGATGAAATAACAAATGTTGGAAAATTACCATTACGTTCTATCTTAAAAAAGAATGGGCATGATTCTTTAGTCTCTTCAGAAAAATTAGGATTTAACGTTAATACAATCAACCTTTGGAATTCTCATGGTCATTCATTGTGTAAAGAATTTCTTTGTGATTCAAGAGTAGTAAAAGATGGATGGATAAATAATGAATGGATTCAAAAACATATTGATTCTTCAGAGTTAGATGTAAAATATGTAAACAAATTTTTAGGTATTTTAGCATTTGAGATATGGTATAGATTATTTATTACCAAAGAAATGAGTAGTAATACTACATTAGATTAATTTAGTATACAAAAATGAAAATAATAATGAAAAAAGATATTGTTGCTGGATTAGGTGAAATTGGTCTTCCAATTTTAAAAATCCTTTCTAAAAAAGAAAATATTGTGGGTTATGATCTGAACGAAAAATTAATGAATAAAAAAAAATTTAATAAATTAAATAAAATTCCAACATCTTTTTTGCATATTGCAATTCCAGTAACAAAAAACTTTGATTCTAATCTAATCAAATTAAATAAACAATTCCAACCAGAATGTATTGTAATTCATAGTACTATCTCACCTGGAACTACTGAAAGAATACAAAAAAGGCTTGATTGTCCTTTAATATTTAGTGCAACAAGAGGTGTACATAAAAGAATGTCTAAAGACATGAAACGTTATACAAAATTTTTTGCTCTATCAAATTCTGCTCCAAAAAAACAATGGGCTATCAGATCTTTCACAAGAAAAATGAAAAACTGTGGTATCAAAACCAAACAAATGTCCACGACTGAGACTCTAGAATTAGCAAAAATTCTATGTGATACAACATATCTAGGCTGGCTAATCAATTATTCTCAAATAACTAATGTTATTGCAAAAAATTTTGGTGTAGATTATGATGAAATGTGGACCTTTTCTGATGAAATTCATAAATTTTTAGGAAATAGACCCAAAATGTATCCTGGACATATAGGCGGCCATTGTGTTATTCCAAATCTTGAATTAATTAATAATAAAACATTGAATCTAATTAAAGAAATGAATACTTCCTATCTAAAAAAATTAAAGAAATAACTCTAAAACTAATTCTTAACATATTTTTCTGCAACAGCAATGAATTTCTTTGCAACTATGTCCCAATTAAATTTCTCAAGAACTAACTCCTTAGCTTGTTTACCTAACTCCGTTGCTAATTCTTCATTCTCGATTAGTTGTCTTATAGAACTAATCCATGTTTCATAATCCCCTTCATTCACAAGTAAACCCGTTTTGTTATGATATATCATCTCAGGAATGCCTCCAACATTAGATGCTATTATTGGTTTTTCCATGGCCATAGCTTCTCTACATGAGAGAGGAGTTGTATCCATGCCTGTAGGTAATGCGTAAATATCAATCTCTGTCAAATATTCTCTCATCTTTTCAGGATATGAAACAAAACCAAGATAATGAAAATTTTCATATTTTTCCAGTTTCTCTAAAATTTCTTTTTTATATTGTCCATCACCTACCCAATAGAAATGTACATCTGACATATTTTTCACAACCTTATCTAGTGTTAGCATCTCTTTTGTTTTTCCCCACCAATTTGCATCATGTGACATACCTACACATGGGTGTTCTAACTTCATTCCATCAGCAGGATACCATCGTGATGCATCTAATCCTTCAAGAAAATGAAATGTTTTTGCATCGGGGATATGTTCCTTTATGACCTTATCCAAATAATCTGCAGTCATAAAAATCCCTTGACATTCACGAAAAACTTTCTCTGCATTTTTTTGTCGTAAATTAACAACCATTCGCATTAGCGGATCTGTGTATATTGTCTTTTTTGCCCATTCTTGTTCAGACCAAAAATGTCCTCTAAGATAAACAAACAGAGGAATACCTTTTTTGATAGTTTCTAAGCCGAAATGAGATTGTCTATCAACAAAAACTACATCAGGATTATAATCAGAAACTAACTCATTGAATTTTTTTTTCGAAAACCACTCTATCGGGTTTTTACTTGGAAATCCTCTTGCATAATCTACTTCTCTTACAAGTTTATAATCATGTCCAATTTTTTTTAATGCTTCGCCAAATTCTTTAAGATGAAAATATTTTCCAATACTCTTCTTCGATGTACCGCCTCCAGCACCTGAAGCAATTAATATTCTCAATATGACATTGTATATCATAACCAATTTAAATTGATAAGAAAATTTTGCTTCATGAAAGATAAAATATGTCTTCATGTATTAATTTGATTAAAAAAATTATCAGTGTAATCTATACTTGCCTCATGATAATTTCACAACATCGCTTAAATGTATATAAATAAAGTTCTTCTATGAATCGAATCCTAATAGTCATTTTTCTATCCTCATTTATTGTTATATTTTTTCTAGGTATTTTTGTAGGTGTTTACAAATACTTTCCATATTCTGAATTAAATAATCTAAAAAATCAATTAGAAGATGATACTTCCGTAGATCCTCGTTCTTTTGGACCTGTTAATTTAGATGATAAAATATCTCTACAAAATACAAATGACTTAGCAGAAAAAAGACAAGAACTAATCCAATTTATTTGGAAAACAAATTCTTTACCAAAACAACTACCAAATTCTGTTGATACTAATATCTCTGATGAAAGGTTTACTTCTCTCACAAATCTTAAACAAATTGATCGTTTAACGATAGAGATGGAATATGGACTCTCATCAATTGTTTACATATTTTCACCTCAAAATAATAATGGAGATGTAATTTTCTATCATCAAGGTCATTCTGGTGGTTTTATCAATGGTAAATCCACAATACAAAAATTTCTTGACAATGGATTCACTATAGCAGCTTTCTCTATGCCATTAATTGGATTAAATAATCAACCTGTAATTGAATTAGAAAATATTGGTCAAGTTAAATTATTCAAACATGATCAATTTCTATTTCTTGAATCAAAAAATTTTTCCAGCATGAGCTATTTTTTTACTCCACTATCTGTAACATTGAATCATATGTCTAAAAATTATTCAATTGATAATTTTCATATGGTTGGAATTTCTGGTGGTGGATGGACCTCTACAATATACCCTGCATTAGACTCTAGAATCACAAAATCCTTCTCTGTTGCAGGTTCTCTACCTCTTTCATTAAGAACTACGATTGATGATGTTGGTGATTATGAGCAATACAATCCTGAATTCTATTCTATCGCTAATTACATGGAATTTTACATAATGAGTTCATATGGAGAAAATAGAAAACATACTCAAGTTTATAATAAATTTGATCCATGTTGTTATGCAGTAGATTCTCTAGATTACTTTGAGAAGTCTATGACTGAATATATTTCAAAATTTAATTCTGGTAATTTCGCAATTATAATAGATGATACAATTAAACAGCATAACATCTCTGAATATACGCTCGACCTAATCATCACTGAAATTAATAATTAGATCATGTCTAATGCTTAAAAGAAATTTAAATGAATTATAATTTTAGGTATCATGAATAAAAATAATCTTAAAAATAGAATATTCAAATCAACGATGAAAATTATTGGAAATAAAGGTCTAGCAAATAATTCACTTGGGAATTCAATTAAAAAAATTCTTGTAAAAAGTTCTAAAAGTAACGAGGCATTTGTTAATGGTTGTAAAATGCAATTAGATGAAAATGATATAATGCAAATATCACTATATGATTATGAACCAATTGAAACAGAATTAGTTAAATCCACTGTAAAAAAAAGTGACATAACAATTGATGTCGGTGCAAATATTGGTTATTACACACTTCTTATGGCAAAAATAGGAGCTTTTGTTCATTCATATGAACCAGAACCCAATAATTTTAAATTATTATCCACAAATGTACATCAAAATAATTTTTCAAAATATGTAACACTAAATAATAAAGCAGTTTCAAATTTTAATGGAATTTCAAAATTATTTTTATCACAGAATACACCGGGAGAACATAAACTGAATTATGATCGATTTCAAAATGAACAATTCATTGAAGTACCAGTAACAAAAATAAATCTGGATAAAATTAATTTTGCAAAAATTGATGCAGAAGGTACTGAGCTTAATGTGCTAAGGGGTATGAAAGTTTTGCCTGAAAAAATTTTAATAGAATTTAATTCAAAAGAGCTCAAAACTAGTGGAACAAAAATTGAAGAATTTTTTGAATTTATTCAGAAATTTACTGTTAAAGAAGTTACAAAGAATGGATTAGTTGAACCAGATTTTGAAAAACTTACGCAATATACTCTTGCCACTAATCTTTTTCTATACTAGTTAATTTTTCATATTTTATTTTTGATATGTAATGGGAATTGGTAAATTTTATTATTATTTATTAATGATTTTTTAGGAATGTTGCTATCTCTTTAAATAATTCCTAGTTACACATAACATTTACAAAGTCATATTATAATCTAGTTGACATCATATGAGACAAAATAATTTTAAAAATAAATTTTTTAAATTTACAATGAAAATTATTGGGAATAAAGGTTTAGGGAAAAACTTTTTGGGAAAAACTGTAAAGAACTATCTTATTGAGAACTCAAAAACTAATGAGATAATTATTAATGGATATAGTATGCTATTAGATGAGAATTGCAACTTTCATAAATCGATGTCCTTATTTGGTTGGGAGCCATTCGAAACTGAATTAGTTAAATCTAATGTTAAAAAAAATGATATAGTAATTGATGTTGGTGCCAATATAGGATATTATACGCTTCTTATGGCTAAAATCGGTGCATTTGTTAATTCATATGAACCTGCACCTAGTAATTTTAAATTATTAAAAAAAAATGTTCAGCAGAATAATTTTTCTCAAAATACCACATTACATAATACTGCAGTTTCAAATTTTATTGGAACTTCAAAATTATATTTACAGAAAAACAATACAGGAGGACATCAATTAGGTTTTAATCTACTTCAAACTGATAATTCAATTGAAGTACCAGTAACAAAAATAAATCTCGATAAAATTAATTTTGCAAAAATTGATGTCGAAGGTTCAGAACTTCATGTACTAGAAGGAATGAAAGTATTACCTGAAAAATTACTGATAGAATTTGCTCCTCGAAAGCTTCAAAATAATGGAACAAAACTTGAAGATTTTTTTAAATTTATTCAAAAATTTTCTGTAAAAGAAGTTTCAAAAAATGGCTTAATTGAAGCTGATTTTGACAATCAAACTGGCGAAAAGAGTTTATTCTTATACTAAGTTTCTATGTTTTCACTTGCATGTTTTAGTCCTTTAATCTAAACGAAGGATCTCCAAGTATTACACTTAGAAACAATCATCTGATAATTCTTAAAAAATGAAAATCCTTAAAGAAAAATATATCAAAATTTCTTAATATTACTCATTTTTGGTACTGAAATTAATAATTAGATCATACATAATCCTTAAAAGAAATTTAAATGATAATTGATTTTGAAAAGTATGTCAGACCCAAAAGATAAAAAATATTCTGAACTTTATAAAAATAAATCTAGTCTATCTGACGCAATACTTGGAAGAGTTCGTACAGATAAAGCTGATAGTTATTATGAAAATTTACAAACAAAAGTTAGCAATCAATTATCAAATAATACAACTATGTACACATTCATAAAAAAATTATATTCAATCTATGGTAAAATATTTGGTCCATTTCATGTCTTGCCTGATTTTCTAATTCTAGGTTCTGGACGTTGTGGAACAACCTCTTTAGTTGAGTTATATCTACGTTCAAACTCTAATATCATGCCCTCAAATAACAACGAAATATTTTTCTTTGATATACATTACAATAAATCATTAAATTGGTACCGTCTCTTTTTTCCTACTTATTTAAAAAAATTTTTTAGAAAAATATCTGGAAAAAAAACATTAGTTTGTGATGCAACTGGAAATTATTTTTTTCATCCATATGCACCCAAAAGAATTAAAAAAATTCTTCCAAATGCAAAGCTAATACTAATGATGAGAAATCCAGTTGAAAGAACGATCTCACAATATCGTACTCAAGTCAGACATGGAATACAACATCTTCCTTTTGAAGAAGTATTAGAAAATGAACATAATCTTTTTGAAAAAGAATTTCAACAATTCTTAGAAAATGGTTATCTTGAAAGAGATGTTGATACAAAGATCTCCATTGTAGCACGTTCACGATACTCTGAAGCATTAGAACGATGGTTAGAATATTTTGATAAATCACATTTTCTATTCTTAAACTCTGATGAATATTTCAAAAATCCTCTAAAAGTGTATAATCGTGTACTTAGTTTTCTAGAACTTCCACCAGAAACTCCAACTATTACAGGAAAACGTGGTATCGTTCCTCCTGGTGCATATAAAAATATTCATCTGAATGATGAAACACGCAATAACTTAAAGAATTATTTTGAACCATGGAATAATAAACTATTTAATTTGATTGGAGAAAAATTTGACTGGAAATAAAATTTGAAAGAAAAAATTCGTGTTGCATTAATCTATAATAGTAATAGCAAGTTCCTTTCAGGAACACATTTTGATAATACGTATTATAATTTTTTTATTAAAGCCTGGAAAAGAAATCCTTTACTAGACGTAACTTATTTTCCAACTGATAAAAGATTTGATGCGTCAAAACTAAAAGGTAAATTTGATATCATTTTTCTCTGGTCCAATAATAATTTTGAAATGCCTGAAGAGATTGTTGGCATACATTCGTTAGAAATTCCAGTAATTGCAAGATGTGGTGATCCTGTGGATGCAACAAATGCAATAAAATTCCATGAAAAATGGAAAATTGATTATTATATCTCATTTTACTCAGAAGAATTTTTTCATGAGTTGTATCCAAAAAATTTTAAATACAAAACAATATTCTATGGTGTTGAACCATCCCTCTTCGAAAATATTAATTCATTTCAAAATCGAATCAAAAATAAAATTTTATTGACTGGTGCTATTGGAAATAAAAAAATACATTCTAGAATTATTAATGATATTTTACGACCTAAATGGAATGCATATAGATTCTATCATCTAAGAACAAAATGTTCAGATTTACCCTTTGTAGATTATACCCCAACGCTGCAACATGACTATATTGGCGATAGATATCCAAAATTATTAGAAAAATATGCAGCAACTATAACAGCTACATCTTATAACCCAAATATCAAATATTGGGAAAATGCAGCTGCAGGATGTCTAACATTTATGGAAATAACAGAAAAAAATAAAGGAAAATTTTTAGGATATGAAGATAATAAAACCTGTATGATTATTAATGAAGAAAATTATCATGATAAATTTCAAACATTCCTCTCTGATCCTAATAACTCAAAATGGGAAGAAATTGCAAATGAGGGAAGAGACTACACGTTAAAAAATTTCTCTAACGATGTTGCTACTGAATCATTACTTAATTTGATGAAAAACCTTGTCTAAAATATGAAAAAAATAAAAACTGTGATTGTATTGGGAAAAGGTTCACTTGCAATCAATATTGCAAAATGGTTTAAGGAAAGTCCTGATTATAATATCATCTGTGTAGTACCTGTAATTCCGGAGCCAACATGGACTGATTCTTTTAAAGATTGGGCAAATTCGGAAAATCTACCTATTATTACATCTGGAGATTATGGTGAAATAGAAAATGTCAATGATCCAAATTGGAAAGTTGATCTATGTTTTTCAGTTTTTTATGATAAAATTATCAAGGATTGGTTCATACGAAAATGTAACAAAATTCTTAATCTGCATAATGCTCCATTGCCAAAATATCGAGGAGTCCAACCAATTAATTGGGCCTTGAAAAATAATGAAGACAAACATGGTGTGACGATTCATGAAATCACTCCTGGTATAGATGATGGTCCGATTATTTCTCAACTGGAATATTCAATCTATCCATATTTTGACGAAGTAAAGGATGTATATGAACGCGCATTAAATTATTCATGGATGTTATTTGAACAGACCATTCCAATACTAGATAAAATAATTCCAAAAGAACAAGATGATTCCGCTGCTACGTATTATAGTAGAAAACAAAGCAATCGGTTAGAAGAACGTCAAAATTTTACCAAAGAATCATCTCAATAAATTTTGGTTAAGCGATTTTTACCTTTTTTCCATTATTTTTGATTGACATTTCAGCACATTCTAAAATCTTAACTATCATCAAACTTAATTCATTATTTGAAACTGGTTTCTTCTTCTTTTTTATACTGAGAACAAAATCCTTTACTACATTCACTAGTCCTTCCGTCATTTCTAACTTCGGTGAAAACACATCACCTATTCTATAATCTGCTAAGAATTTATTCGGCTGTGTTAAAATTGGTTTTTCTTTGTATCCAGAATCATAGATCTTTATTTTTTCAGTAGATTCTAAATCATTAAAAACAATCATTTTCTTTGTTCCTCCAATCAACATATGTCTAATTTTTACTGGCGATATCCATGAACAATTAAAATGTGCAATTTTGTTTGAACCAAAATGCATAGTTAGATATGCAATATCTTCCAAACCACTTTTTGTGTGTGATTGTCCAATTGCTTGAATAAAATTTGGTTTCTCTTGCATCAAGTATAAACAAATGGAGATATCATGTGTAGCCAGATCCCATAAAACATTTACATGCGATTGAAATTTTCCTAAATTAATTCTTGTAGAATCAATATATTGTATATTTCCAATATTGTTTGATTTTACCTGTTTGTATAGCTCTTGTACTGCTGGAGTATACAAATACGTATTATCTACAAATAAAACACATCTTTTTTCTTTTGCTAACTTGATCAGTTCTCTTGCTTTCTTATATGAATGTGTTAGTGGTTTTTCCACAAAAACATGTTTTTTCTTTTGTAACGATTTTTTTACAAGTTCATAATGTGTATGTACAGGAGTTGCTATTCCTATACAATCAATTGATTTGTCATTTAGTATTTCTTCAAAAGTATTCTTAGTATTAATTGAGGGATAATCTTCATTGACAGATTTCAATCTATTTTTATCAAAATCAACAACATGTGTAACTATACATTGTGAGTTTTTCCAAAAATTTCTAACTAAGTTTGGTCCCCAATAACCATATCCTATAATTGCAATTCTTAATTTATCCATTAAAGAATTATTTAGATTTTATCTCATAAAGGTTGTGATAAAATAATTACACAAAAATCATTCTAAATTACTTGATTCATCTTCTCACAAATCCGGATTATATCATCATCTAGTAATTGTGGATATGATGGTAATGAGAGAATTTTTTTCGAAAAGTCTTCACTGATTGGTAATGATAGATTTTGTTCTAGGTAAATTGGTTGTTTATGAATTGGAATTGGATAATGTATGATGGTTGAAATTCCATTTTTATCAAGGTGTTCTTTTATCTCATCTCTCTTTTCATGTTTGATGACAATTTGATGAAATACACTTTCTCCATTAGGGTTAGTAGATAACAAAATATCTTGTTTAAGATTTTTTTTATATAAATTATAAATTTCTTGTCTACGTTTATTCTTTCTATCTAATTCTCTTAGTTCCACTCTACCAATTGCTGCATTAATTGTATTTAGACGCATAGTAAAGCCTAATCTCTCATGTAATGCTCTGTTTGTTTCATTACGGCCGTTATCTCTCAAAGATGTTACAATCTTTGCCAAATCTTCATTATCAGTTGTTACCATTCCTCCGTCTCCCCCGACTGTCATATTCTTTGTAGGATAAAAGGAAAAACATCCTAAATCTCCTAGTGCTCCTACTTTCTTACCATCAAATGTTGCACCGTGTGCTTGGCATGCATCTTCTACTATGGGTATTTCCCCCTCATCTGCAAACTCTCTGATTTTCTTAAAATCACATGGATTTCCATATATGTGAACTGGTACAATTGCATCTACGGATTTTTCTATGCCATCTATATTGATATTTCCATCACTTTCGTGAATGTCTGCAAGAATAGGATTTCCGTTGGCCATCTTAATTGTATTTGCAGATGCAACAAACGAATTTGTGCTAGTTATCACATCTGCATCTTTTTTTAATCCTAATGACATTAATGATAATTGTATAGCGCTACTGCCAGAATTAACTGCTATTGCATATTTGGTCCCAATGTATTTGGCAAATTCTTCTTCAAATTTAAAAACACTTTCTCCAAGAATGAATTTTTCATTTTGAAATGCTGATATCGCAGCGTTAACCATTTCATCTGATATTTCTGAAATAAAACTTGGAATATTTTTCATATTACATCTGTTTTAATGGTGTTTAGGGTTTAGTTATAGCTAACTATTCCTTAATACAAGTTTAAAATGCTATTTTATGCTGTTTAAGTAATCTTTATCAAAAGCATTTGTTAATGTTCTTTCGTCTAACATTTTAGTTACCTCATCATGCATTTTTAAGATCTTTTCTTTTTCTTCAGCAGAAATTGACTCTGAAGAATTTAGTTTTAATAACATCCTACTTAATTCAAGTTGAAATCTTGTAATAACCTCTGAGTTAACTAACATTCGTCTTTGAAAAGGATTTGATTCAAAAACCACTCCCATTTCATTTCTATATGCACTAGTTTTTTTATAATGTAAATATCCCACAAACACCAATAATGGAATGCCTATTACAACCGCAGAAACAATATAGTGTGCAAATGAAGGAAATATTCCTTGTAATTCAGGAATATTATCAATTGCTAGGTAATATGTAACAGTTAATGTATTGATTGCAGCCAATATGAATGCAAAATATAAACTCCACCCCTGTCTAAAATAATACCAACCTCTAAAACCATATCTCTTTTCCATATACAATCAAGATTTTCTAGTAGTTAATAATGTTTGAACATGAATTATTCTTAATAATCCCAACATTAAAAAATCAGATTTTTTACAAAATTTTTATGATAATTTTATCTCAGAATATGACCAACCTAGACATGGAACTTCCAAAAGATGCAATTTTTAGGATTAATCTAGCATGGATAAATAGTTTGGATGAATTAAAATTAATTTTAGAAAAACATCACGACCGTGAAATATTTCTAGATCTACCTCAAAATAGAACTAAACCTCCAAACAACAAATATTCTATGGAAGAAATAGAACCTATTTTACAAAATTTTTCTAATATCAAATATTTTGCAATATCTAATGTTGATTCGGGAAACGATTTACAGCCATTTTTAAAGTTCCTACCACAAAATGTAATTCCTGTACCAAAAATTGAAAGTCCAAATGGAGTAAAAAATATTGAAAATATTTCTGAATTATTACCTAATGAAAAACTTGTAATGCTTGATCACGATGATCTATTTTCTAAAATACTTAAAAATAATGAGGATCCAAATAACTTTCAGAATTATATCAAGTCATTAATTGAATTTTGTGATACAAATAATGTAACATTATTACGAACTATTGGAGTAGTTTTTGGTGATAATGAAAGACGAACATCCGATTATGTAAAATAAATATTTGTAGTTTGATATTTGTTAAAAATTCATTTATTTTTAATTCCATTCAAATTTTTGCTTTATAGTTTCAAAAAATTTTTCATTATGTGGTTTATAATATTCAATTAGTTGTTCTCTTGTTCTATCATTCATTTTTTTATAATTTGCTACTTTTCGTCTCTGTGGAGTTGGAATATTATAATTTGGAATAGATAAAAATTTAAAAATTTGATTTAATGTGTCTACTGGTTCACTTTTCATTTGTTCTATTGATAAAAAATGAAATTGCTCTCGAGGAAAAATTTCTAACCATGGTATGATCTGATTTACATAAACTCCCTTTGTTAAATATGATCTAAAACGATTTACTGTTTCCAAAAATGAATTTTTTGATAAAAACTCCATTTCTTCCTGGATCGCTTCTTCAAATGTTAATTTTTCATTATTTTCTCTTACAGCCAGATTATAATTTGAATATGCTCTATCAACTGGATTCCGGAGAATAACAATTATCTTTGTTTTTGGTATGTCCAAAGATATTCTTTCAGCAACTTCTTTTTTCCAAAAATAAAATGGAGTATCTTCTCCCGTAATTGAATATCCTGTGTCTTCTCTTATCTTATTCATAATTTTTTGTGTTGGAAACATTGATCTATACCAATTCTCACCTAAGTGATAATTACTATCAAAATACCCTATCTCATCATATGCTGCCTCTAATACCGATGGATGTTCACAAATATTGTAATATAATGAAGTGGAACCACTTCTCACAGTACCAATTATAATGAAATCTGGCAGTACTCTTGATGATGCAGTGATTCCTGAAATCCCTCGTTTGAAATACCTGTGATAATATCCTCTTATCTTATTTTTATTCATAATACCTAAAATTATAATTCATTTAAATTATTTTCAACATCCATGTAATCAAGTTCTTAAATCAAACAATTCATAATTTATTTTAAATATACTAAATTCATTATTTCTTTCAGTTTCATCATAACTAAAAATTTTTTTTAGGTAAACATACTCTTCTGAACTCTCTCTTAAATCTCTGAATAATTCTGTATTTTCATCAACCACAATAAACTCTAATCCTTTGTCTCTAGATTTAATTATTAATTCTTCAATACTCTTAAATTCTTTAATTGGAATTTTTTCAAATTCGTGTTTTATCTTCCCATCTGCACCTGAATCTGGTAATTGTGGCCAATTACTGAAAAGCATTGCTATTTTGATATATCCTCCCTGGTCAAATGAATTGGTAATACCTGTAACTTTGACTATCTCTTTGGACACGGTAAATGATTTCATATCATGTACATAATCCCGTTTATTCATTTCAATAAAAAATATTGAAGTAAACAAAATCAATGTTAATAAAATAATCATTATGTGAATCTTTGTAATTTTTTCATGAATTTTCTTATTCCATAATACAGACAAAATAGTAAATATTGGCATTAAAATTAGAATATATCTAATCTCATCAATTCCTCTGGCGTATGCATAAAGTGCTGGTAATAACATTATTCCTGATGAGATCAGAATAACTTTGATATCAAAATTAATTTTTCTACTAGAATCTTTGATTCTAGTTAATAAATTAAATAACATAAAAAATCCAAAAAATGGAATCATAGAAATGGCTACAAATTTTATTAATCTACTAAGACTCTCTTCTAAAGCATTACCAAGATTTGTTCCTCCACTACCATATTTTTCTCCATGAAACTCGCTATCTGAATCGCCCATATTGGAAGTAAAAGCAATTGGATTAGTCTCAGAAAGTGGTTCATTCATTATGAGATATTTATATATGAATTTTGGACCTGCAAGAAAATTATTAGTTATTCCATCTTGACCACAAACTGTTCCAAAAATATAATCCATACAATACTCTTGTGTTGCTTCGCTACGAAGAACACCTACTGGAATTAAAATTAAAATTAAAATTCCAATCATTCCAATGAATCTGTATAAAGATTTTTTATTTTTGTACTGAATAAAATATAATATTGAAAAAGGAACAATTAACAGAATTCCTTCATATCTTACCAATGCTAAAAGTGCAATACAAACAAAGCTAAGAAAAAATCCTAGACTAGTTTTCTTTAAGAATAAAACTAATGATGAAATAAATATGAAAAAGAAAAGTGTATAGTTTAATCCTTCTAATGATGCTAGTAATAATCTTGGTTCTATGACTAACATAAAACCTCCAAAAAGTGCCCATTTTGTATCTACAAATTTTTTTAATAGATAAAACGATGGTATTGCGGTTAATGATGAAATGATAATTGTTGACATTCTTTGGATATTCATCAAATGTAATGGCTCTGTTCTATCGGAGAACATGAAAAGAAAACTTAGGAAATTAGACCAACCTGAATTTGTAACTAAATATCCTTCAGGTAAATTTCCTTCAATTATGGTTTTCATTGCATAAACGAAATTAAAGTGCCCATCTGTTACAATCGGTATATCATTAGGAAAATAAAAAATTCTTATACTTAATCCAATTATTATGATTGAAATTAATCCAAGAATTACCTGTCTGTTAGTTGTTTTAATTTGATTTTCTAATTTACTCAATAATTTGTTATTTTTTGATTTTGCGTATTAATATATCACTATGAACTTTGAACATTATTCCATTTTTTCCAGTCATAGTCTTCAAATGTCGTATTATTCATTTCATCATCATCTGGTCTCCAAGCTAGATCTGCTAAGGCTAAAACTCTTGAAGTATTATCTGAAATATTGACATGAGCAGAGGCTACATTCTTTGGAACAAAAACCATGACAGGTTTTTCGCTACTAGACTCAATCTCAGTATATTTTCCATTTTCATCTTTTAAAATAAAAATTACTTTCCCGTGCATGCACACAAAATAGCTATTTCTTTTTGTATGAGTGTGTGGCCCTTTTCTCTCTCCAGGATTTACCGAACTAACATAGATCATTTTAGGTTCATTCTTAACAATCTTATCCCAATCTCTCCATACAACCGTTAATTCACCATTAACATGTTCATCTCGAATATCTTTTGTTTGATGAGTTTCCAAATTTATGGTAATTTCATTTTCTTTCAATATGCTTAGAAGATATTATTTTGCAATAAAAGTTTGTACTAACTACTACGATTGTTATCATTACATCTAATGTTTTATTAAGATTGAATAGTTCATTCAACTATGAAATTACTTGTAACAGGTGGTTTAGGATTCATTGGAAGTAATTTTATTCTTAAACTACTAAAAGATTCAAATGATTATGAAATACTAAATATTGATGCTGAGATATATGGTGCAGATCATAGAAATTTATCTCAAATCCAAAATTCAGATAAGTATGAATTTATCAAAGGTACTATAACAAATAAAAAATTAATGGAAGAACAAATTAAAAAATGTGATGCTGTTGTTAATTTTGCTGCTGAATCCTTTGTAGATAGAAGTATTAGTGATGCAAATCCATTTTTGGTCTCGAATATACGTGGTGCATTCACTATACTTGATATCGTT
>CEUZ01133357.1_pt1 | contig 24457 bp, 20 predicted proteins | sample 361511 | NCBI WGS metagenome assembly CEUZ01 (sample SAMEA2622822, study PRJEB7988) | marine metagenome | biome: marine biome (ENVO:00000447); feature: surface water layer (ENVO:00002042); material: "saline water (ENVO:00002010), including plankton (ENVO:xxxxxxxx)" | depth 5 m | reverse complement strand
TTGCCCCCAATGATCTAAAGAGCTCATATGACTCTTCTTCAACACCAAGCAAGCCAGTGATTGTATTAACAAATGGAGCGAAGAAGCATACAAGAGCAGCAAGTGCAACCTTTGAGCTCATACCAAATCCGAACCATGTAACAAAAATAGGCCCAACTGCAATCCTAGGTGTTGCTTCAACAATAATAATATATGGCTTCAAGAATTGTCTGAATGTATCACTCAAAACAGCAGCAACAGCCAATCCTATTCCAATAACACAACCAATAAAACATCCTACCATGGCTTCTTTAAAAGTCACCCATAAGTGATACCATACATTCCCCTGGGTAACATAAATTTTCCAAATTGATGCAACTATTTCGGTTGGTCTTGGCATTAGCATAGGATTACTAAAACCTGTTCTGTTAGCCATTTCCCAAATAAACATTATTACCATGAAGATAATCGTATGTCGTAGCACAGCGCCAGCCAAGCTACCTTTATACTCACCCGCTAATTCAACGGTACTTGGTTCTGCCTCGATCATAGTGGCTGTCCATCTAAGTGACCCGCAAGAACATCTCTCACCTGTTTAACATATGCATTAAACTCTGGTGTAGTTTCAAGATCGATTGTTCTAGGTTTTGGAAGGTCAATTTCAATTTGTGCTGCAATTCTTCCTGGTCTTGGTGTCATTACAAATACCTGGTCAGCCAAGAATATTGCCTCCGATATATTATGTGTAACAAAAATTGTTGTGATATTTGGATCGTCAACAATTCTTAGTAATTCAACATTTAATCTTTCACGAGTAAATTCGTCTAGAGCTCCAAAGGGCTCATCAAGGAGCATAATATCAGCTCCTGTTTGTAGCAATCTTGCTAGAGCAACACGCTGTTGCATACCACCGGAGAGCTGTCGAGGGAAAGAAAATTCAAAATCTTGTAAGCCAACTAGATGCAGATGATCCCAAGCCTCTTTCTTTTTAGCGCCTGATACATCACCTCTTATTTCATTGGGTAGCAGAACGTTCTCAATAGCTGTCCTCCAATCAAGGAGTACGGCTTTTTGAAACATCAAGCCAATATCACTTCTTGGTCCATTGACTTCGCCATCTCTGATTGTAATATTACCTTCGGTCTTATCAATGAGACCAGCAATTAATCTCAACAATGTTGACTTTCCACAACCACTTGGTCCTACAAGTGATATGAAAGAACCTTTTGGTATTATAAAGTTTGCGTCCTCAACGGCAATCACTGTTTCAGTAAATTGCTTAGTGAGTCCATTTCCTTGAATGACTACTTCTTCAGCCATGTTGTCTTCCCTCCCGATTGTTTATGCAGAATTGCGCATAAGATTAAGTTGATTAAAAATTTTCACAGAATACTATTTAACAAGATTTTAAATAAAGTTAAAGTAAAATTTGCAGAAATATTAAAAAAAAAATGGTTTATACATTTGAAGAGTTTGTTTTTTGAAAATAAAATGTATTATTTAGCTATATTTAATTTACTAATAACATTTAATAAATGCGTATTTTTTTATTAAAAATTTTTCAGTTAAATTAGTCTCATAAGAGAAATAATCATTTTTATTAGATTATTTGTATATTTATAACTTGCAGGAGGTTTTGATGAGAATTCCAAATTTAGAATATGAAAAAATGAACAAAGAGCAAAAACGTATTTATGATGATATCTCATCAGGACCTAGGGGAAGCGTTCGAGGTCCCTTAGCTATATGGATGCATCGTGCGGGTTTGGCTGATAATGCCCAATCATTAGGTGCGTATTGCAGATACTCGTCGTCTCTTGAACCTTACTTATCAGAATTTGCAATTTGTTTGGTTGCTCGCATTTGGGGATCTGGGTATGAGTGGAAAGTACACAGTAAAATTGCAATAGAGGCAGGCGTTGAACAAGAGGCAATAGAGTCAATTTCAATTGGCAAGAGACCGAACGCAATGGACGAGGAGCAGCAAGCCATTTATGAATTTACTATGACCTTAAACAGAGATAAAAGAATTAGCGATGACTTGTATCGAAAAACCTATGACATTCTTGGCAAAGATAAGATCGTCGACCTTGTTGGAATTTTGGGTTACTACACATTGATATCTATGACGATAAATGTATTTGGGGTACAGCATGCTGAAATGCAAACACCCTATATGGAAGACTTGGAGTCTGAAATTGAATTATAATTATTTTGGAAGCACGGGCTTAAAAGTTTCAGAAATTGGGTTCGGTGGTGCTGCAATTGGATACACCTCAGGAAAAGAGGAGGATGATGCTTGTGTGAGTTGTGTAAAGGAAGCAATTGACCTCGGTATTAATTTTTTTGACACTTCCCCTGTGTATGGTCGATCTGAAGTTAACTTGGGCAAGGGTATTAATAACCAGAGGGATAAAATTGTACTCGCTTCAAAAGTAAGGATACCTTTAGTTGAAGATTTAATAAATATGAAAATCACAATAGCATCTTCTGTAGAGAGAAGTTTGAAAAGGCTGAAAACAGACTATATTGACATTTTGCAGATTCATCATCAGGTGGGTGATGTAAGGGGGAGTTATCAATTTAGAAGTAATCCACCAGAATTTGCCCCAAGATTAGATTACCAAGATTGCATGGATTTTGTTGAGAGTGCTAGTAATCTAATTCAATCAGGTAAGGTAAGGTTCATCGGATTAACAGGATGGGACGGTGATTACAATACTTTGAAATCATTAATAGAAACAAAAAAGTTCGCATCCATTCAAGTATTATTTAATATCTTAAATCAAAGTGCATGCGGCAAGCAAACAATCGTTAGTTCTGATGTTGATCAGGGAAGTGGTAATGTCAAAGACGATGATAGCATCCTTAATATAGCAAAAAATAATGATGTTGCTGTAATTGGGATCCGATCGCTTGCTGATGGAGCTATTGTAGATAATTTGAATCGTAAATTGAATGAGGATGATAAGGTGAACTTGGACCATAAGCGTGCAAAAGATATAAGGCAATTATTAAATAGGGATGATTTGAGTTTATCTCAGATAGGCATATTATTTTGTTTGAATAGCAAAAAGATTTCCTCAGTTATTCCAGGGATAAAAACAATTCAAGAATTAAATGAAATTGCAAACATCAGAAGTTTAAATAATTTAGAGGATGAAGATTTTGGTATTATAGATTCTTGGTATGAAAATTTCTTGTTGTAAAATTTACTCTTTATTTGTGAGTCTATGGCAGTCTGTAAATGCAAATTATTAAAATTAACTAAAAACAGGTCTTAGAAATAATTTTATTGTTGGTAATAGAAAATAATATATCTATTAATTTTTTTTCCTATGGTGTATATATGTCTAACTTATATATCATATTTAACTATAACTTGTGAAACTAGATGGCAAAAGAGGAATTACTTGAATTAGAGGGCGTTGTGCTGGATGTACTTCCAGATGCACGGTTCAGAGTTATGCTAGATAATGATCATGAAATTGTTGCTTATACAGCTGGCAAAATGAAAAAGCATAGAATCAGGACACTTATTGGAGATCGCGTGACGGTTGAAATGACCCCTTATGACTTAGACAAAGGGCGTATTATATTTAGGCATAAAGATGAAAAGGCTCCAGCAACAAGATCCCAAGCCAGAAAAAACTTCAGAAGACGTTAGTTTATAGAAGTATTCTTTTCATAGTTCGCAAGAATAACCGCAATTATAACACTCAAGAATCCAATCAAAATCTTAAGTGACACAGGTTCACTCAATATTATTGCGCCAAGTATAATTGCGGTTAACGGATTAAAGCCAACCGTCATTGTAATTCCTGTAGGGGTAGACATATTTATCGACGACATGAAAAGCGATACCATTAAAGCTGCGCCAGGTATTGCGAGTATTAGCAATACTATCCATTGCGTAGCATCAAAAGATAATGAACCAGAAAAAGGTTGCCCTAAGAATAGCGCCAATATGAGCATCATTGATGATCCAATAAACATTGGCCATGCTGTAAAAGTCAAACTTCCATATTTTTCGATCAATCTCCCAGCATTCAAAACATATAGTGAGTTACAAAACGCTGCAATAAACATTAAAAGATCACCCGTAAGTGCATTGGGCACGAGTTCGCCTACATCATCACTCAATGTTATCAAGATACCCGTCAAAGCAATTATTATGGCCAGTATCTTGTAAAATGTAATTTTTTCTTTTCCGATCATTGACCCAATGACGAGCGTTATCACTGGCTGTGCTGTAAATACAATGGCACCTCTCGCAGCGGTTGTATATTCCAAGCCCGCTGCAAAAGACCAGGGAAATGCTACATAGAACACAAAAGACAATATCATTATTGGCTTCCAGTCGACAAGCTCGAGCGGTCTACTCTTTTTCAATGTATATAAAATTACCAGTAGTACTAATGCACCAATTCCATATCTGATCCCAGGTAACGAGAATGGGTCACTGTCAGGCATCAAATATCGCGTGAGCACGACTGTTGTGCCGCCAATGCTTGCTGAAATCGAGGCCAATAATGCTCCTGTATAACTTTGTCTAATCATGATTCAAAATATCTTGCCTGGATTTAGTATGTTTTTTGGGTCCATAAATCTCTTCAGGTCCTTCATTAATTGCAGTTCAACTTGATCTTTATATTGTATCATTTGGTTTTTTTTAACAATTCCAACTCCATGCTCTGCCGCAAAACTACCTCCAAAATCATTTACAATTTTGTATACAATATCTCTAATAGCATTTGCCCTTTCCTTAAATTCATTTTCAGGAAATCCAATCGGAGGACAGACATTATAATGAATATTTCCATCACCAATATGACCATATGGAACTGGACGAATATTCGGAAGATACTTACCCAATTTTTCTCCCGCCGCATTAATAAAATCTGGAACCGAAGATATTGGAACTGATACATCATGCTTTATCTCTCCACCTAATTTTGGTTGGTTTTCTACAATAGCTTTTCGAATTTTCCAAATATTATTAGTTTGCGATATTGAATTAGCAATGACCGCATCTATTACTATACCTTTTTCTATAGAATTTTGCAGAGCATCTTCAAGTAAGTTGTAAGCCTTGTTGTCATTTTTTGTATCTGACAATTCAATAATTACATTCCATTTATTTCTCTCGCTTAAAGGTTCGGTGATATTATCACCAAAGGCGGTCGCAATCTCAAGGCCAATATCTGGAATTAATTCATAGGAAGTTAGAAGATCACCAGTAAAATACCTCAAATTTTCAAGCAATTTTGTAGTACAACTAAGATCTGCAATTGACGCGAATGCTGTTGCTTTGTTTTCTATCTTTGGGAAAAGTCTTAGGCTCGCAGCGGTGATGATGCCAAGGGTACCTTCCGCGCCCATAAAAAGGTGTTTTATCGCATAACCTGTGTTATCTTTTCTTAGTCTTTTTAAACTATTTAGTATAGAGCCATTGGGCAAAACAACTTCAATCCCAAGAACTAAGTCTCTCATATTGCCGTATTTTAGTACTGATATACCACCTGCATTTGTAGATATATTACCACCTATTGTACAAGACCCTTCAGAACCAATGCTTAATGGGAAAAGTCTTGATGCATTATCAGCTGCTTCCTGAACCTGGTTTAGTATACATCCAGCATCAACTGTTATCGTGTAATCATCTGGGTTAAGATTTCTTATAGAATTCATTTTTGTTAAACTCAAGATTACTTCTCCATTTGGTATTCCAGATGCAACAGATCCCGTGTTTCCGCCCTGGGGAACTATTGAGATATTCTCATTTGAACAAATCTCAACAATTTTTGCTACTTGATCCGTGCTTCTTGGTGTTAGCATAAGCGGTGAACTACCTTTGGCATAACCAACCCAATCTAAGAGATGGGGGGCTATTATATCTTGATCTTGAACAATATCTCTTTCATTTAGAAGTTCTTTGATTTTTTTAATGAGAATATTTAATTGCTTATCTGATGGTTGCATTTTTTTACTTGTTGATGCTTAAAATGGTGCCGGCTGAGAGATTTGAACTCCCGACCTACTGATTACAAATCAGCCGCTCTACCAACTGAGCTAAGCCGGCACAAAAATATTGATACAAGTATATCTTTTAAAGCAAAAAATTTTTTTTAAAAGAAAAAATTCGTATTTTGATTAAAAGTTCACATTTTAAAATGAACATATTAAATTTAGCACTAAAATTAGAGAACTATTCAGTTTTCTATTAATTTCTGTTAGAAATCACCTGCAATACAATTCCTGCGGCCATTGAAACATTAAGACTTTCAATTTCTCCTGTTGTATTTATTGAATAGAGATTATCACATTTCTTTTTTGTCAAAAGCCTCATTCCCTTACCTTCTTCACCAAACACCAATGCATTCTTTTCATTTGAATTTATATCACCAATTGTTTGTGAAGCATTTCCGTCTAGACCACATACCCAAAAGCCATTTTTCTTAATTTTTTCTATCGCATTTGATAGATTCTTTACTTCAATGATATTGACATACTCAATTCCACCTGACGCAGCCTTTGCAATTAGACCTTCGTCGAAATTTGCGAATTGTTTCGTAATAATGATGTGTCCTGTCCTAAATGCAGCGCATACCCTTAGAATTGCTCCAAAGTTCCTGGGATCTAGAATCTGGTCCAAGATAACGATTGTTTTAATAGCGCTATACTCTATCTCGTTTAATGAAAGAGTTTCTTTTTGATTGGCCTTAACTATAATGCCTTGGTGGATACTTCCAGAGGGTAATAACGAGTTAAGCTGTTTTGTATTATTTATCTCGAAGTCAAATTTACTCAAATCAATTTCAGTTGAAATATCTATTTTTCTTTTAGCATTTTCCGTCAAGTAAACTTTTTTGATTACGCGAGACTTATTCAATAATGCATGGATCGCAGCATGAATCCCATATATATTAATAAATTTATTCATAATGGATGATTCCCTCTAGATTTTTATATATCTTTGGTGTAATTGTGTATAGTAAATTATACATAGAGTATTTATCTACTCAGAAATTTTGGGCAGTTTAATGGAGGGGTGCCCGAGTGGTTAAAGGGGACGGGCTGTAAACCCGTTGGCTTAGCCTACGTTGGTTCAAATCCAACCCCCTCCACCAATGTATTATGAAAGATTGAAAATAGTATGATTTCTGCGGGTGTAGCTCAAAGGTAGAGCAGCAGCCTTCCAAGCTGAGGACGAGGGTTCGATTCCCTTCACCCGCTCCATTTCTTACAAATTTAAAGATACATGTATTTTTTTGTAGATTTGTTTTTTATAATCAACTATATATGTTAATATTCAATCATATAATATTAATTATTAAAATAAAAAAACTATTGAGGTAGGAAAAAAACATGGCTAAAGAAAAGTTTGATCGTAGTAAACCGCACTGTAATATTGGTACCATTGGTCACGTGGATCATGGTAAAACAACATTAACAGCTGCAATTACAAAAGTACTTTCTGAATCTGGTGGTGCAGACTTCTCTGCATACGATGAAATTGATAAAGCTCCGGAAGAAAAAGAAAGGGGCATAACAATCTCAACAGCCCACGTAGAATATGAAACTGGCAATCGCCATTATGCTCACGTGGATTGTCCTGGTCACGCAGACTACGTAAAGAATATGATTACAGGTGCAGCCCAAATGGATGGAGCTATTTTAGTTGTGAATGCAGCTGATGGTCCTATGCCACAGACTCGTGAACATATTTTATTGGCTCGTCAGGTTGGCGTGCCAGCTCTTGTTGTCTATCTTAATAAAGTTGACCAAGTTGACGATGCAGAACTGTTGGATTTAGTCGAGATGGAAGTAAGAGAATTGCTTAGCTCATATGAATTTCCTGGAGATGATATTCCTATTGTCAAAGGATCTGCGCTTGCAGCCCTTGAAGGTAAAACCGAAGATATAGGAAAGAATTCAATTATGGAATTGATGGAAGCAGTTGACACTTATATTCCTCAGCCTGATAGGCCTAAAGATCAGCCATTCTTAATGCCAATTGAAGATGTATTTTCAATATCTGGAAGAGGTACTGTGGTTACAGGTAGAGTTGAAAGGGGAATAGTCAATGTCGGTGACGAAATAGAGATCGTGGGTATTAAAGATACTACAAAAACCACATGCACCGGAGTTGAAATGTTTAGAAAGTTATTAGATCAAGGCGAAGCTGGCGATAATGTTGGCGTCTTGTTAAGGGGGACTAAGAGAGAAGAGGTAGAAAGAGGGCAGTGCCTTGCAAAGCCTGCTTCTATTAAACCTCATGCAAAATTTAAAGCTAATGCTTATATTCTAACAAAAGATGAGGGTGGTCGTCATACACCATTTTTCGCAAATTATAGACCGCAATTCTATTTCCGTACTACCGATGTTACGGGAGTTGTGACCTTGCCGCAGGGAACTGAAATGGTTATGCCTGGGGATAACATTGAAATGGATGTTACATTAATTACCCCAATAGCAATGGAAGAAAATTTAAGATTTGCTATTCGTGAAGGCGGAAGAACTGTTGGTGCTGGAGTAGTATCAAAAATTATTGAGTAGATTCTACAAAGACTGGCACTCTAGGTATCTTTAAGCATATAGGAGTGTAGCTCAACTGGCAGAGCGTTGGTCTCCAAAACCAAAGGTTGGGGGTTCGATTCCCTCCACTCCTGCCAGTTATATTTTTGGTACCGTGGTAATTTGATTATTTTGGGAAGTAGTTTAAAAAATGACGAAATATAATCCAATAAAATTTGTTCAAGAGATAAGATCTGAAATAAGTAAGGTCACTTGGCCCACTAAAAGGGAAACCACAGTGACATCTATAATGGTACTTATAATGGTTTTTATAGCAGCAGTATTTTTTCTTATTGCCGACCAAATCTTAAGCTGGTTTGTCAAGTTAATATTAGGTTTTGGAAATTAAAGGGAAATTAATGGCGCATAATTGGTATATAGTTCATGCATACTCCAATTTCGAGAAGCATGTTGCAAATGCGATAAGAGAACAGGCTATTCAGCGCGGAATGGAAGATAAATTTAGCGAGATACTTGTTCCAACTGAAGATGTAGCTCAAATCAGAAAAGGTAGGAAAATTCAAACAGAGAGGAAGTTTTTTCCAGGTTATGTTTTAGTAAAGATGGAAATGTCAGATGACGCATACCATCTAGTCAAGAAAACTAATAAAGTAACTGGTTTTTTGGGCACACAAACTACACCTATGCCCATTACCCCAGATGAAGTGGATCGAATAATGACGCAAGTTCAGGAAGGTGTAGAGGGACCAAGAACCACCATATCATTTGAAATTGGTGAACAAGTGCGTGTTGCTGACGGGCCATTTGCATCATTTAATGGAGTTGTAGAGGAGGTTGATCTTGAGAGGGCAAGGCTAAAGGTGGCAGTTTCAATTTTCGGTAGAGCAACTCCTGTTGAGTTAGAATTCAGCCAAGTTGAAAAAGTATAGATAGAAAAGCTATACATTTTCAAAAAATATGTTAAAGATAATTTTTTAAAGGAATAAATAACATGGCAAAAAAGATAGAAGGTTTTCTAAAGCTCCAAGTTCCGGCTGGTAAAGCGGCTCCCGCACCTCCAATTGGCCCTGCGTTAGGACAAAGAGGTTTAAATATAATGGAGTTTTGTAAAGCTTTTAATGCGGCTACTCAAGACTTAGAGCCTGATATGCCTGTTCCAACTACCATTACAATATATGTTGATAAGTCTTTTACTTTCACAACAAAGACTCCTCCAGCATCATTTTTATTAAAAAAGGCTGCCAATCTGCCAAAAGGAGGCTCAACTCCTGGTCGGGAAGTTGCTGGGACAGTTACAAAAAAACAAATACAAGAAATTGCCGAACAAAAAATGAAAGATCTTAATGCTAACTCAATCGATCAAGCGTCTAAAATTATTGCTGGATCCGCTCGTTCAATGGGTTATGAAGTTACAGAATAGAGGGTGAAATAAATGTCAAAGATTGGAAAAAGATACAAAACAATTTCAGAGGGCTTAGATAAAACTAACAGTTACTCTATTGATGATGCAATTAAATTAGTAAAAGAAAAAGCGAAAGCCAAATTTAATGAAACAATCGAAATTTCTTTCAATTTAGGCATTGACCCTAAACAAACCGAGCAAATGGTTAGAGGGGTTGTTACCCTGCCAGAGGGAACTGGAAAAGTTGTTAGAGTTGCTGTTTTTGCAAAAGGCAATAAGGTTGAGGAAGCTAAAAGCGCAGGAGCTGATATTGTTGGAGAAGAAGATCTTGCTGATCAAATTAAATCAGGTAAGTTTGATTTTGATCGTCTAATTGCAACTCCCGATATGATGGGTCTTGTGGGTCAGCTAGGTAAAATTTTAGGGCCAAGAGGTTTAATGCCAAATCCTAAGCTTGGCACGGTTACAGATGATGTTGCTGATGCAGTAAAAAATATTAAGGGTGGCTCAGTTGAATATAGAGCTGAAAAGGCAGGTGTGGTTCATGCCGGTATCGGCAAAGCTGATTTTAGTGTCGATGCAATTAAGAATAATGTAAGGGCTCTAGCGGATGCTTTGCAATCTGCAAAGCCAAGTGGAGCTAAAGGAACGTATATTAAGGGAGTTACACTAAGTTCAACAATGGGTGTAGGGATCAAAATTGATCCAGCTACACTTTTTGTTTCTACATAATGTAATTTATAAAATAATTAGTCTTTACATTTGTTAATAAAAGGCATACATATTAACAAATGTTTATGCTTGACCTGTCCAAGATTATAGGTGCGCGAGCTTAATTTCCTATATGAGACAAGAGTTATGCTGTAATATGCATGCTATGAAGTTAGATATATACTAATGGGCAGGAGCGTGTGAATTTTCTTCACACAAACAAAAAAGGAGAGAACTTTTGGATAGAAGCGCAAAAGAAAATTTTGTTGCAACTATGAAAGAAGTATTTAGCACTTCTGGGGTTGCTATTGTTGCGCAGAACGCTGGTCTGAGCGTATCTGATATGAACCAGCTTCGTAATGATATGCGGGATGCTGGTGGAAATGTCAAAGTGATCAAAAATAGATTAACAAAGATTGCTTTAAAAGACACGCCACTTTCAGAGCTTGAGGGGTATCTAAATGGTCCTTCTCTGATAGCTTATTCCAATGATCCTCTAACTGCACCCAAAGTTGCAATTAAATTTGCTAATGAAAATGAAAATTTTGTGGTAGTTGGTGGGGCTCTTCCTGATAAAAAAATGGATTTAGGTGAAGTCAAACACCTTGCAAGTTTACCGTCTCTATATGAACTAAGATCTAAGATAGTTGGGTTAATAAGTGCCCCAGCTAATAAACTTGCAACACTCATGAATACACCTGGTTCAAATTTAGCCCGAGTTGTGAAATCTTATCCTGGAAGTGATAAGGCAGCTTAATTAATAAACTTTGTAGAAGGAATATAAAAAATGGCAGATTTAGAAAAAATTGCAGAAAGTTTATCAAACTTAACTGTTCTCGAGGCCTCTGAGCTTACAAAGCTACTAGAGGAAAAATGGGGTGTGACTGCGGCGGCGCAGGTTGCAGTGGCGGCAGCTCCTGCTTCAGGCGACTCAGGAGGCGAGGCTGCGGGTACAGAAGAAAAGACAGAGTTTGATGTAGTGCTTGCTGCAATGGGTGACCAAAAAATAAATGTAATCAAAGAAGTTAGAACCATCACAGGTCTTGGGCTGAAAGAGGCAAAAGATTTAGTCGAATCAGCTCCAAAACCAGTTAAAGAAGGTGTATCAAAAGATGAAGCAGACACTATTAAACAGCAACTTGAGGGAGCCGGTGCAACCGTTGAAGTTAAATAATTAAAATATAGCTTTATGCTATTAGTAATACATTAATTTAACTATCAAACGGGAACACAAGCATGACTGAGACCTTCATAGGCCGCAAAAGAATTAGAAAATCATTTGGTAAAATCCGAGAAGTAGCGGATATGCCAAATCTTATTGAAGTACAAAAATCATCTTATGATTATTTTCTTCAAGAGCTCGAACCAAAAGGTGGACGAGATAATACAGGTTTGCAAGCTGTATTCACATCTGTATTTCCCATAAAAGATTTTAATGAGTATACAACTTTAGAGTTTGTAAGGTATGATTTTGACCTTCCAAAGTATGATGTTGAAGAATGCCAACAAAGAGGCCTTACTTTTGCAGCTGCTCTGAGGGCTACTTTGAGACTTATCGTATTTGATGTTGATGAAGATACTGAGTCTAGGTCAATTAAGGACATAAAAGAGCAAGAGGTATATATGGGTGATATTCCTCTAATGACAAATAATGGAACTTTTATATTTAACGGAACAGAGCGAGTCGTTGTAAGCCAAATGCATCGTAGTCCTGGTGTTTTCTTTGACCATGATAAAGGTAAATCGCATTCTAGTGGTAAAATACTATATGCGGCAAGGATAATACCATACAGAGGGTCATGGTTAGATTTTGAGTTTGACGCAAAAGATTTAGTTTACGCGCGAATTGATAGAAAAAGAAAACTACCTGTTACAACAATATTATATTCACTAGGTTTAGACGCAGAAGATATATTGAATGAATTTTATAATAAATATAATATTGAAAAAAATAAGACTGGATGGATTAGCCAATTTCAAGCTGATCGTTTCAAGGGCACTAAAATAGCTAATGATCTGATAAATGCTGATACTGGTGAGGTAGCAATATCTGCGGGTACAAAAGCAACACCTCGTCTATTAAGTAAATTAAAAGATCAAGGCCTGAAAAAAATTTTATATTCCAAGGAAGATCTTATTGGTCTGTACCTCGCTGAAGATGTTGTAAATATAAAAACAGGAATTATTTATGCCGAAGCTGGCGACGAAGTATCTTCATCCCTTTTAGATGTTCTCGATCAAAATAAAATAAATAAACTAGCAATACTTGATATCGATCATGTAAATACAGGTGCATTCATTAGAGATACGCTAAACGCAGATAAAAACGAAAACAAAAAACAGGCTCTTCAAGATATATATAGGCTAATGAGACCTGGTGAGCCCCCAACCGAAGAGACTGCAGAGAGTCTATTTCATGGATTATTTTTTGATGAAGATCGATATGATTTATCAGCTGTAGGAAGAGTTAAACTAAATATGAGGCTTGACTTGGATAGCCCAGATACCCAAGGGGTTTTGGGGAAAGAAGATATTCTCGCGGTTGTAAAGCATTTAGTTGAATTAAGAGATGGCAAAGGTGAAGTTGATGATATTGATCACCTTGGGAATAGAAGAGTAAGATCAGTTGGTGAATTAGTTGAGAACCAATATAGAGTTGGCTTACTCAGAATGGAACGATCTATTAGAGAGAGGTTAAGTTCAGTTGATATAGATACAATTATGCCAAACGACTTAATTAACGCAAAGCCAATATCAGCGGCATTGAGAGAGTTTTTTGGTTCCTCGCAATTATCTCAATTTATGGATCAAACAAATCCATTGTCATTAATCACCCATATAAGGAGAGTATCAGCACTTGGCCCTGGAGGCTTAACTCGAGAAAGAGCTGGGTTTGAAGTTAGAGATGTTCACCCTACACATTACGGAAGAATATGTCCAATTGAAACTCCGGAGGGCCCTAATATTGGCTTAATCAATTCACTAGCAACATTCGCAAGAGTTAATAAGTATGGTTTCATTGAAAGCCCCTATCGACGTGTAGTAAATAATAAAGTTACAGATGATGTTGTTTATTTATCTGCTATTGAAGAGTCAAAATATAATATTGCACAAGCAAACGCTACCCTTGATGGGAAGTCAAAATTTACTGAAGATTTAATTAATTGCAGGGTTGCCGGAGACGTTCAATTGATTCCAGCCGACAAGGTTGATTTTATGGATGTTTCACCAAAACAATTAGTATCAGCAGCTGCGGCCTTAATTCCCTTCCTGGAAAATGATGATGCAAATAGAGCTTTAATGGGATCCAATATGCAAAGGCAGGCTGTCCCTCTTATGAAAACAGAGGCACCTTTTGTAGGTACTGGAATGGAGTCTGTTGTAGCTAGAGACTCTGGCGCCGCTGTTACATCAAGAAGATCAGGTATTGTAGATCAGGTGGATTCTAATAGAATTGTGATAAGGGCAACAGATGAAAAAGACGCCTCCAAATCAGCCGTAGATATATATAATTTAGCAAAATTCCAAAGATCAAATCAAAATACATGTATTAATCAAAGACCATTAGTTAAAGTCGGAGAGTCTGTTTTTGAAGGAGATATCATAGCTGACGGACCCTCTACTGACCTTGGTGATTTAGCACTAGGAAAGAATGTATTAGTGGCCTATATGCCTTGGAATGGTTATAATTATGAGGACTCAATACTAATTTCTGAACGAGTTGTGCACGAAGACACCTTCACCTCAATCCACATAGAGGAATTTGAAGTTATGGCTCGAGATACTAAATTGGGGCCTGAAGATATAACAAGAGATATTCCAAATGTAGGTGAAGAGGCTCTTAAAAATCTTGATGAGGCAGGCATTGTCTATATAGGTGCTGAGGTAAAATCAGGAGATATTTTAGTAGGAAAGATAACACCAAAGGGTGAAAGTCCAATGACTCCTGAAGAAAAACTATTAAGGGCTATTTTTGGTGAGAAGGCAACTGATGTGAGGGATACTTCACTTAAGCTGCCGCCTGGCGTAAATGGAACCGTTGTTGAAGTTAGAGTTTTTAATAGGCATGGTATTGAAAAAGATGAAAGAGCTCTCGCGATTGAGCGTGAAGAAATCGTCAGACTCTCAAAAGATAGAGATGATGAGTTTGTCATACTAGACAGGAATGTAATGGCAAAGCTTAGAGGAACACTTCTTGGGCAACTTGTTTCTAAAAGTTCAAATGGCGCCAAAAAAGGCTCAAAAATAACTCAAGATATACTAGATAAGCTTAATAAAAAAGATTGGTGGAACTTTATATTATCAAACAATACTAAAATGTCTGAAATTGAAGCTATGAAAACCCAGTATGACCATGCAAAGGAGCAAATTGAAAATAGATTTATAGATAAAGTTGATAAATTACAAAGAGGAGACGATATGCTCCCTGGTGTAATGAAAATGATTAAAGTTTTTGTCGCTGTAAAAAGGAAATTACAGCCAGGCGATAAAATGGCAGGAAGACATGGAAATAAGGGGGTTGTATCTAGGATTATGCCTCAAGAAGATATGCCATATCTTGAAGATGGTACTCCAGTAGATGTAGTTTTAAATCCATTGGGTGTGCCAAGCAGAATGAATGTTGGGCAAATTTTAGAAACTCATCTTGGCTGGGCCTGTCGGGGACTTGGTAAAATTATTGGTGATTCAATAGATCTCATTCAGAAGAATAATAAAGATATAAAACATTTAAAAGACTCTTTAAAGGGTATATATGGTAAAAATGATACAATTGATTCATTAAATCAAGACGAGCTGCTTGAGCTCGCTTCAAACCTAAATAAGGGAGTACCAATAGCCACCCCAGTATTCGATGGCGCAAGAGAGGCTGATATAAATGATTTACTTGAAAAAGCTGGCCTGGATAAATCTGGCCAGGTAAAACTCCATGATGGTCGAACAGGCGAACCATTTGATCGCAACGTTACAGTTGGTTATAAGTATATCCTAAAATTACATCACCTTGTAGATGATAAGATTCACGCAAGGTCAATCGGACCTTATAGTCTTGTCACTCAGCAGCCTCTCGGAGGTAAAGCACAATTTGGGGGCCAAAGATTTGGAGAAATGGAAGTTTGGGCATTAGAAGCATATGGCGCAGCTTATACATTACAAGAGATGCTAACAGTCAAATCAGATGATGTTGCGGGTAGAACAAAAGTTTATGAAGCGATAGTTAGGGGGGATGATGCTTTTGAGACAGGGATTCCTGAGTCATTCAACGTATTAGTCAAAGAAATCAGGTCACTTGGTTTGAATGTAGAACTAAAATCGACAGAATCTACCCAAGAAAATAAGAACACACTCTCAGATATGAGTACTGAATAATAGGAATTATAGATATGAATCAAGACTTAGCGAATGTTTTTAACTCAAATTTTTCACAATCACAATTATTTGATCAGATTAAAATAACTATTGCTTCACCAGAGAAAATTTCATCTTGGTCATTCGGTGAAATAAAGAAGCCTGAGACTATAAATTATAGGACATTCAAACCCGAGAGGGATGGCTTATTTTGTTCAAGAATATTTGGCCCGATAAAAGATTATGAATGCCTTTGTGGTAAATATAAAAGAATGAAATATAGAGGAGTTATTTGCGAAAAATGTGGAGTTGAAGTCACATTGTCAAAAGTTAGACGTGATAGAATGGGGCATATTGAACTAGCGTCACCTGTAGCACATATTTGGTTCCTAAAATCATTGCCGTCTAGAATTGGACTGCTGCTAGATATGAAATTAAAAGATTTAGAGCGAGTATTATATTTTGAAAGTTTTATAGTAATTGAAGCTGGCTTAACCCCGCTTAAAGAGCTTCAACTCCTATCTGAAGATGAATTATTAGAGTATAAAGATGAATATGGTGACGATGCGTTCACCGTTGGAATTGGCGCTGAGGCAATAAGAGATCTACTAATCAATTTAGACCTTGAAAAATTAGCAGAAAGCTTACGCATAGAGATTGATGAGTCAACTTCGGAACTTAAGCCAATAAAATTGGCTAAAAGACTAAAGGTAGTTGAGGCTTTTATAAATTCAGGTAATAAGCCTGAATGGATGATTATGACGATTGTTCCAGTCATACCTCCAGAATTGCGACCGCTAGTTCCTTTGGACGGCGGTAGGTTCGCGACATCAGATTTAAATGATTTATATCGACGCGTGATCAATAGGAACAATAGACTAAAACGTCTAATTGAACTAAGAGCACCTGAAATAATCATTAGAAATGAAAAAAGGATGTTGCAGGAATCAGTTGATGCCCTGTTTGATAATGGTAGACGAGGTAGAGTAATCACTGGGGCAAACAAAAGACCTTTGAAATCACTAGCTGATATGCTGAAAGGGAAACAAGGTAGATTTAGACAGAATCTATTGGGTAAACGGGTTGACTATTCAGGGCGTTCTGTAATTGTAACAGGTCCATCATTAAAATTGCACCAATGTGGCCTTCCAAAAAGAATGGCCTTAGAATTATTTAAACCATTTATATATTCAAGGTTAGATGCAAAGGGCTTGTCGACAACAGTAAAACAAGCCAAAAGGCTTGTTGAAAAGGAAAAACCAGAAGTTTGGGATATTCTTGATGAGGTAATTAGGGAGCATCCCGTTCTTCTTAATCGTGCTCCAACATTACACAGACTTGGTATTCAGGCTTTTGAACCAACGCTTGTTGAAGGCAAAGCCATTCAACTTCATCCCCTAGTTTGCTCTGCTTTCAATGCAGACTTTGATGGAGATCAAATGGCCGTACATGTTCCTTTGTCGCTAGAAGCGCAACTTGAAGCACGTGTATTAATGATGTCAACAAATAATATTTTACATCCTGCAGACGGATCTCCGATTATTGTTCCGAGTCAGGATATGGTGCTTGGTTTATATTATTTGTCTTTGGTTAAAGAAAATGAACTTGGCGAGGGTATGGTCTTTTCTAATATGAATGAAGTTGATTACGCATTGCAATCGGGAGTGATATCTCTTCATGCAAAGGTGAAAGGTAGATTTATTACCAAAAATGAAGATGGTGAGCTAGTTAAGGAAACACATGAAACTACCCCAGGAAGATTGTTAATGGGAGAATTATTACCAAAATACCCTACTATCAATTTTTCATTATGTAATAAGGTTATGACGAAAAAAGATATTTCTAGAATGATAGATGAAGTATATCGTCATTCAGGGCAGAAGGAAACGGTGATATTTTGTGATAAGATTATGGCCCTTGGTTTTCATCATGGATGCAAAGCAGGTATATCATTCGGTAAAGATGATATGATTATACCAGAAACCAAAATTTCTCTTATTGAGGAAACTAACTCATTGGTTAAAGAGTATGAGTCACAATATAATGATGGCTTAATTACACAAGGTGAAAAATACAACAAAGTAGTTGATGCCTGGGCAAAATGTACTGATAAAGTTGCAGACGAAATGATGTCAAAAATTGAAGTTATAGAATACGATCAGACAGGTAACAAACAAAAAGACCAAAATTCCATATATATGATGGCTCATTCAGGAGCAAGGGGCTCACCAGCTCAAATGAAACAGCTTGCAGGAATGCGAGGACTAATGGCAAAGCCTTCAGGTGAAATAATTGAAACACCAATTACCTCAAATTTTAAGGAGGGTTTAACTGTGTTAGAATATTTCAATTCTACCCATGGAGCCAGAAAAGGTCTAGCGGATACAGCTCTTAAAACTGCTAACTCTGGATATTTAACACGTAGACTCGTGGATGTTGCCCAGGATTGTATTATTACAGAGAAAGATTGCGAGACTGAAAATGGCATTACCCTGAGGACTGTCATGGATGGTGGTGAAGTAATAGTGCCAATAAGCCATAGATTATTAGGACGACATTTAGCTGAGGATATAAAAGATCCAGTTTCAGGGGATGTGATTATTGAAAAAACTAGTTTGGTTGATGAAAATACCGCTAAACAAATTGAAGACTTAAATGTTGACGCTGTTAAAGTAAGGTCTGTACTTACTTGTAGTTCTAAAATTGGTACATGTGCAAGATGTTATGGCCGCGACCTTGCCAGGGGTACCCCAGTAAATGTAGGTGAAGCAGTTGGTGTAATTGCAGCTCAGTCTATAGGTGAGCCAGGAACTCAGCTTACAATGAGGACATTTCATATTGGCGGCACAGCCCAAGTTGTAGACCAATCATTTATTGAGAGTTCCCATGATGGTAAAATTTCAATTCTAAATAAATCAGTTGCAACGGACTCATCTAGTAAGATGGTTGTTACCGGAAGGAATGTGATTATTTCAATATTAGATGAGAATGGCACCGAGAGATCGCAAAATAAAGTGCCATACGGCTCCCAACTCTTTATAGGCGATGGCGATTTGGTTAAGCGTGGACAGAGAATTGCAACATGGGATCCTTATACCAGGCCAATACTTGCAGATATTTCGGGGGGCGTAAAATTCGAAGACTTAGTTGAAGGTATATCGGTAGATGAGAAACTGGATGAGTCAACTCATATTACCCAAAGAGTGATTATTGATTGGAGAGGGTCATCGCGCGGAGCGGATCTACAGCCCTCTGTTATAATTACCTCAGTATCAAAAGGTAAAGCGAAGTCAAAGGCAGAAAATAAAAAATATATATTACCTGTTAATGCTATTCTATCAGTTGAATCAGGAAATGTAGTATCGGCTGGAGATGTTATTGCAAGAGTGCCAACAGAAAGCGCAAAAACAAAAGATATCACTGGTGGACTGCCAAGGGTTGCTGAATTATTTGAGGCAAGACGACCAAAAGATCATGCTATTATTGCCGAGATTACAGGAACAATAGAGTTTGGTAATGACTTCAAAAATAAAAGGAAAGTTAGAATAATACCTGCAGATGAATCTGATCAGGTTGCCGAGTATATGGTTCCAAAGAATGTTCATCTCGAAGTTCAGGATGGTGATAAAGTTGAAAAAGGAGAATTTGTATTAGATGGAAATCCTGCGCCACATGATATACTTGCAATAAAAGGAGTGGAAGAACTCGCTGCTTACCTTACAACAGAAATACAAGATGTCTATCGGCTTCAAGGTGTTACAATAAATGATAAGCATATTGAAGTAATCGTGAGTCAAATGCTGAAAAAGATCGAAATCATTGATCCTGGTGACTCGAGCTTGCTCGCGGGCGAACAGATTGATAAAATTGAATTTATCGAGTTAAACGAGGAACTTGAATTAAATAAGAAGAAAGCTATCATAGGTAGACCAATTTTACTTGGGATCACGAAGGCGGCTTTGCAAACGAGGAGCTTTATTTCAGCTGCGTCTTTCCAAGAGACAACTCGCGTTTTGACAGAGGCATCTATGAACGGTAAGGCAGATCTCCTACAGGGCCTAAAAGAGAATGTTATTGTTGGCAGATTAATCCCAGCAGGAACTGGAAGTGCAATTAATTCGCTAAGGCAAGTGTCCACGCACAGAGATCAGCTGATACTCGAAGAAAAGCAAAAAACAGAACAAATAGCTGATGCTGCTATGCCTGAATCTTCAACAATTGAAAATGCTAATGATAGCGTTGAAAATTCTCCTCCAGAAGAAATGCCAAAAGACTAATATTATTGCAAAATTATATAGGCTAACTTATTTTGTAGTTTCTTATAATAATACTTGACGATTTGTTTGTGACACAGTATTGTCCGGTAAATCTATATCAATAGGCTGTATGTGTTTAATTAAACGCTATTGAGACAAATAAAATAAATAATTCGATTGAAAGGATTTTGGTTTATATGCCTACAATTAATCAACTATTGCGTAAACCAAGGAAACCGCAAGTAAAAAGAAATAAAGTACCAGCTATGGAGGCATGTCCTCAAAAAAGAGGTGTTTGTACTAGAGTTTATACAACAACACCAAAAAAACCAAATTCTGCCTTGAGAAAAGTCGCAAGAGTAAGATTATCGAATGGATTTGAAGTAACAAGCTATATCCCAGGTGAAGGCCATAATTTACAGGAGCACTCTGTTGTTTTAATACGAGGTGGAAGGGTCAAAGATTTACCTGGAGTTCGTTATCATGTTGTAAGAGGCGTGCTTGACACTCAAGGGGTTCAAGATAGAAGGCAAAGACGTTCTAAGTATGGGGCTAAAAAGCCTAAATAGGGAGTTAATTATATGTCAAGACGAAGACGAGCAGTAAAAAGGGAAGTCTTACCTGACGCAAAGTATGGTGATAAGGTAATCTCAAAGTTTATGAGTAGTCTTATGTATGATGGTAAAAAATCCACTTCTGAAAAAATCATTTATGGGGCTTTTGATAGAATAGAAAAAGATAGCAAGCAAGACCCACTCAACGTTTTTCATGAGGCTCTCAAAAATGTAATGCCAGATGTTGAGGTTAGATCAAGAAGAGTGGGTGGCGCAACATACCAAGTCCCAGTTGAAGTTAGAAACGACAGAAAGCAAGCCCTTGCTATTAGGTGGCTAATAAATTCAGCAAGAGCAAGAAATGAAAATACTATGATAGAAAGATTATCAAATGAATTGATGGACGCTTTCGCTAAGAAAGGTAACGCTGTAAAAAAGAGAGAAGATACACATAAGATGGCAGATGCCAATAGAGCATTCTCTCACTACAGGTGGTAAAAAACTAAGGGCATAAAAATGACACGAACTACTGCAATTGAAGATTATAGAAACATTGGTATTATGGCACACATTGATGCCGGAAAAACCACAACAACTGAGCGTATCCTATACTACACAGGTAAAAATCATAAAATTGGTGAGGTTCATGACGGTGCCGCAACAATGGATTGGATGGAACAAGAGCAGGAAAGAGGTATAACTATAACCTCAGCCGCTACCACAACGTATTGGAATGACAAAAGAATAAATATTATTGATACGCCAGGTCACGTTGATTTTACTATTGAAGTTGAAAGATCACTTAGAGTGTTAGATGGGGCAATTGCATTATTAGATGCAAATGCTGGAGTTGAACCTCAAACGGAAACAGTTTGGCGTCAGGCTAATAAGTATAATGTACCGCGTATGATCTTTATAAACAAAATGGATAAAATAGGAGCTGATTTTTATAGATCAGTTGAGATGGTTAAAGAAAGACTTGGTGCTAAACCACTAGTATTGCAATTGCCAATTGGATCTGAGTCGAATCTCAAAGGTGTTATAGACTTGATTGAGATGAGAGCTATAGTATGGGAAGATGAAAGCTTAGGCGCTAAGTTTAACTACGAAGAAATCCCATCCGAACTATTAGAAGAATCTAAAAAATATAGAGAAGAATTGACCGAAACAGTTGTTGAGCTAGATGAGGCTGCTATGGAAAGCTATCTAGAAGGAGAAGAGATCGATAACTCTACTTTAAAGGCCTTAATAAGGAAAGGTACCTGTGAAAATGCTTTCTACCCTGTTTTTTGTGGTTCTGCATTCAAGAATAAAGGTGTACAGCCTTTGCTAGATGGAGTAGTTGATTACTTGCCATCCCCAATTGACGTAGAAATGATAAAAGGCGTTGACGTAAAGTCAGATGCAGAAATACAAGTTGCTCCTTCAGATAGTGAAAGCCTATCATTACTGGCATTTAAAGTTATGAATGATCCATTTGTCGGCTCACTAACTTTTTGTAGAATTTATTCTGGTAAGGTAGAGAGCGGTGGGCAGGTTCTAAATTCAGTTAAGGATAAAAAAGAGAGGGTAGGAAGAATGTTACTAATGCACTCAAACTCTCGTGAAGATATTAAGCAGGCATATTCAGGTGATATTGTTGCTCTTGCTGGTCTTAAGCTTTCAACAACTGGAGATACACTTTGTGATCCACTAAAGCCTGTAATATTAGAGCGTATGGAATTCCCTGAGCCAGTAATAGAAATTGCTGTAGAACCAAAAACCAAAGGTGACCAAGAAAAAATGGGTGCTGCCTTAGCAAGACTTGCCCAAGAAGACCCTTCTTTTAGGGTTTCCTCTGATGAAGAGTCAGGGCAGACAATCATTAAAGGAATGGGTGAATTACATCTTGATATCATAGTAGATAGAATGAAAAGGGAATTTAAGGTAGATGCTAATATTGGCGCTCCTCAAGTGGCCTATAGAGAAACAATTACAAAGCCATCAGACGTAGATTACACTCACAAGAAACAGTCTGGTGGTGCAGGTCAATTTGCAAGGGTAAAGATGACAATCACACCAGGTGAAGCAGGAACAGGTTTTGTTTTTGTAAACAAGATTGTTGGTGGAGCTATTCCCAAAGAATATATCCCTGGCGTTGAAAAAGGTATCGCATCCGTATTAGATAATGGCGTTCTTGCCGGATTCCCATTATTAGATATTGAAGTTGTGCTTCACGATGGAGCATTTCATGATGTTGACTCATCTGTTATGGCATTTGAAATAGCAGGGAGAGCAGCGTTTCGTGAAGCTGCGCAGTCCGCCTCGCCCAAATTACTTGAGCCTATTATGGATGTCGAAGTTGTCACACCTGAGGAGTACATGGGTGATGTTATTGGGGATTTAAATTCACGTAGAGGACAAATATCTGGCACGGAGTCTAGATCGAATGCAACTGTAATTAAGTCACAGGTGCCCCTAGCAAATATGTTTGGCTATGTAAGTCATTTAAGGTCAATGAGCCAAGGTAGAGCTCAATTTACTATGCAATTTGACCATTATGAGCAAGTACCTCAAGCTGTTTCAGAACAAGTAATTGCAAAATACGCGTAAAAAGATATAGAGGAGTTAGTAATGCAAGGACAGAATATAAGAATTAGACTAAAGGCATATGACTATCGGTTGTTAGATAATTCAACTTCTGAAATTGTTAATACTGCAAAAAGAACAGGTGCAAGTGTAAGAGGACCGATTCCACTCCCGAGAAGGATAGAAAAATTTACTGTGCTACGTGGACCGCACATTGATAAGAAAAGTAGAGAGCAATTTGAAATCAGAACATACAAAAGATTGCTTGATATAGTTGATCCAACTCCGCAGACCGTCGACGCACTAATGAAACTAGATTTGTCTGCCGGTGTAGATGTTGAAATTAAATTGTAAGGCCTTGACATGAGAACTGGATTAATAGCAAAGAAGATGGGTATGACGAGAGTCTTTTCAGACAAAGGCCGTCATGTACCAGTAACTGTTTTGTCTATTTCAGACTGTCAGGTCATTTGTCATAAAACTTTAGATAATGATGGTTATTCAGCAATACAAATTGGCGCAGGTGCCCCCAAGATAAAAAATGTGTCTAAGCCCATGAGAGGTCATTTTGCTAAATCTAAGGTTGAGCCAAAAAGAAAATTAGTCGAATTTAAAGTTGATGAAGATAAGTACATTGAGATAGGCCTGTATATGAAAGCTGATCATTTTCTGCCAAATCAGAAAGTGGATGTAACGGGAACAAGCATCGGAAAGGGTTTTGCTGGGGCTATGAAAAGACATAACTTTGCAGGACTAAGGGCCTCACACGGGGTTTCAGTAAGCCATCGAAGCCATGGCTCAACAGGTCAATGTCAGGACCCTGGTAAGGTTTTTAAAGGAAAAAAAATGGCAGGTCACATGGGAGCTTCTCGTGTAACTGTTCAAAACTTATCAATACACTCTGTGGATGTAGAAAAAGGCTTGATTTTTATACATGGCGCAGTACCTGGACATAAAGGTGGCTGGGTTACAATAAAAGATTCTATAAAAATAATTTCTAACTTGGATCTTCCATTGCCAGGAAGCTTTAAAGATCCAAATAAAGAAGGGGTTAAAGCTGAAGAGGCAGCTCCTGAAGAAACTCCTGCTGAAGAGGCAGCTCC
>CEUZ01279920.1_pt1 | contig 24480 bp, 23 predicted proteins | sample 361511 | NCBI WGS metagenome assembly CEUZ01 (sample SAMEA2622822, study PRJEB7988) | marine metagenome | biome: marine biome (ENVO:00000447); feature: surface water layer (ENVO:00002042); material: "saline water (ENVO:00002010), including plankton (ENVO:xxxxxxxx)" | depth 5 m | reverse complement strand
CTGAAGAACCAGCTGCTGAAGAAGCTCCTGCTGAAGAAGCTCCTGCTAAAAATAAGAAGTAATTTTATTAATTTCCTCTGTTTGAATTATTCTAATTAGATATAATCAACCAACGTGCTATTATAAAATAATGGGCTCTCATTGAATTTTTATTAGATGAACTTATTGAAGTATTAATTGATGGTAAAAACAAAGAAAAATCATTGGAAAGTTACAGTAATAACCACTATGCCTGAGATATTTCCTGGTCCCCTGAACTACAGTAATGTGGGAAAAGCATTGGATAGCGGTTTGTGGAGTTTAGAATTAATCCAAATTGAAAAGCACAAAAATGGTAAAAAAATAAAAATAGATGGCCCACCTGCAGGGGGTGGCCCTGGTATGGTTATGAGGGCTGATGCGGTGATACCAATCATTAAAAAAATTAAAGAATCTGGAGATAATAGACCGATAATTGTTCCAGCTGCAAGAGGCATGAAATATAATCAAAAATATGCAAGAAAATTAATAAAAGAGGAAGGTATAATAATTATCTGTAGTAGATTTGAAGGTATTGATCAACGCATTATTGACATTACTGGTGCAATAGAGATGGCTATTGGTGATTTTATCCTTACCAATGGTGACATTGCCGCAATTAATATTATAGACTCTTCTGTGAGGTTGTTGGATGGTGTTTTAAATAAAAAAGAGTCAACGTATATTGAAAGTTATGAAAATGATTTACTTGAGCACCCTCATTACACCTTGCCAAGGGAATATGAGGGGTATCAAATACCCGAAATACTATTATCTGGTGACCATGAGAAAATCAACTCATTTAGAAAAAATCAATCAATACAAACAACTGAAAATAATAGACCAGATCTAATTAAAAAATATCGGAAAAATAAAGACTAAGAAAATTTCTGAAGAATCTTTATTTGAAAGCAATTGAATATTTAATAAATATCAGTAATATTATAATTTGAATTATATCATGGAGGAATGTTATGAGTGATAAGAAAAAACTTGGTCTTGCTGTTGTTGGATGTGGGGTTGTTGGGCGAATGCGTTCCACTCTTGCAAAAGATTATCCTGGCATTGGCTGGATTGGCCTCGCAGATATTAATGAAGATTTAGGTCTTAAACTCAAAAAAGACATTAATGCAGATTTCTTTACCACTAATTTTAGAGAACTAATTGAAAGACCTGAAGTTGATGCTGTCATCGTTGCTACCTCAACTTGGAGCCATGTCGAACCAATTCTTGCGGCTGTTGATCGGGGGTTACCAATGCTAATTGAAAAACCACTTGCAACCGATGCCGTTGAGTCAGCTAAAGTACTTAAGGCAATACAAGATTCTGGGGTAGATGCTGTCGTGGGCTATACACAAAGATTTAGAAGGCGTTTTTTAGCGATAAAGGAAAGAATAAACAATGGACAGATTGGCGAGGCCACAGCTGTTGTGGTTAGAGCTTTTATGAATAAAATGGCACCAACGGGCGAGGTAAGGTTATCTCAGGACAGAAGGCATCTTACTCCAATGGTTGTATCTGGCACTCATAGTTTGGATATGGCACTTTGGATGTTAGGGGACCAAGCTAAACCAGTTTCCATATTCGCTCGTTCAACAGAAAAGGTAATGTCTGAGTTAGGTACAAAAGATGCAACTTTTGGTGTTTTTACAATGGAAGATGGGACAATATTTAGTATGAATATTTGCTGGGCCCTACCAAAAGTTTGGCCGGGAGCTGTATATGGCCTTGAAATTGGTGTCGTTGGGACAAAAGGTGTCATAGATGTTGAAGATACTCATAGGGATGTTATCTTAGCGACTGAATTTAATCAAGGGCCTGCATATAGGCCTGAAGGACTTGAAATTGAGGCTACAAGAAATGTCGATTTTTTAACGAGTTTCCCTCCGGGAGATATATATAATGGTGAATTATGGGGACCTTTACGCGAAGAGACTAATTCATGGTTTAGCAGGATATATTTAGGGAAAGACACACCTCATGCGACAGCTGAAGAAGGGCATCGCAATTTAGTATTAACAATGGCAATGGACCTATCATCAAAAACTGGTAAGGAATTAGAATTGCCAATAGACCCAGGTGATTTAATGAAGGGTCTATAGTATTAAAATCAAGGATGTTATGTATTATGAAGAATATCTTATTACCTTTTGAATACCAAGATACTATAGCTCATATAGTTGACTGTGCGATGTATATCGCAGAACAACATAATTCAAATGTAAGTGGCCTTGCTATTCACCAGAGGATTGATAGTTTTATTGCTCAGGAGGGGTCAATAATATTCGATAACTTCAATAATGATGAAAATCTCAATATGCCGACAAAATACAAAGAGAATTTTAGTAAAGAAATAAAGTTACAAATCAAGAAAAATAAAAATCTAAAAAATATTAAGCATTTTTGGCTTTCAGAAGAATTACAAAATCAAAAGTTTCTTGGGGATATATCTAGAATTTATGATCTCGTAATTGTGTCAAGGCCTTACCAAGAATTGCAGAGTGCAAGCTTAAGTTCAATACAGACTATTCTTTTTGATGGTGGACGACCGGTATTACTTATTCCTATGAATAAAAAAGTCGAAATAGGTAGGAATGTTTTGATATCTTGGAATTGCACCACAGAAAGCTCAAGAGCTGTTTTTGCTTCGTTACCAATATTAAAGAAAGCAAAAAAAGTAACAATTTTAACAGTAGAAAAAGTTATTACTCATGGCCCAAGCGGTCAAGAGGTATCGGATATGTTAAAAACACATGGTGTAACAGCAGAAGTTGTCACAATGCAGAGTGAGCAAAAAATGATAGGAAATACAATCCTTGATTTCGCTAAATCAAACAATATTGATTTAATAATAAAAGGTGCTTATACGCAAAGTAGATTGAGAGAAATAATTTTCGGTGGCGTTACAAAACATCTAATGCTTCATTCTGATATTCCTATATTTCTTGTAAATTGATTTGATGGATATTGATCCAAAAATTATTGGTATGGGGCAATCGGTCTACACAAGGCACCCTCGAGAAGATCAAGGCATACATAATCTATTAAGAGACGCACTATTAGATGCATTAGAAGTTGCAAATCTAAGTTCCAAAGATGTTGATGGACTTGCAATTGCTTCATTTTCTATTGCGCCAGACTCAGCAATAGATATTGCATGGAAACTTGGTTTAAATCTTAAATGGTTATTGCAAGATACTAATGGGGGCTCCTCAGCTATGAATATGCTTGGGCATGCATCAAGGGCAATAAAAACTGGAGCCGCAGAGAATATTTTAATATTAGCTGGGGACGCAACAGGCTTATCAGGTTATGCAAAGATCGCAAATTCATACAATACAGTAACAAGAGATCATTTGGCACCTATTGGGCATGGGGGTCCAAACGGTGTTTATGCTTTAGTTACCAACAGACAAATGAAGAAATATAATATAGATAAATCTGATTATGCAAACCTGGTGATCTCACAAAGAAATTGGGCATCAAAAAACCCAATGGCAGTATATAAAGATCCATTGACTAGAGATGAATATAATAACGCTCCATTAGTTGCAGATCCATTATGTAGGTATGATTGCGTTCCCGTGGTAGCGGGCTCGTATGCAATAGTCTTATCACGATGGGAAAATAAGAATTTAAATAAGCAAGTAAGAATTAAATCTTTATATCAGAGTTTTAATTTTGATAATCAGGAGGGGGATGGAACTAAAACAGGGATATCCGGTTTTGTTGATAGTTTATATGATGATGCAAAAATAGGGCCAGAAGATATAGATATTTATAGTATTTATGATGATTATCCAGCTATAGTTCTTGCTCAATTAAATGATCTAAGGATTATTAAAGATAATAATATCAAGGACTATCTCTTGAAAATGAAAGATAATATAGAGCCATTAAATACATGGGGTGGTATGTTATCAGCTGGGCAACCAGGTGGTATGGCAGGCGGACTCAATGGAATTGGTGAGGCAGCCCTTCAACTCCAGGGCCGAGCGCCAAAAAGCAGGCAAGTAAAAGGAGCTAAATATGCAATTGTTACCGGCTACGGAATGACTTTATATAGATACGGAGGTACTGTATCTGCTGGAATTTTAGAAAGTATATGAGCGTATGGGCAAACTTAAGCTATATAAATGTACTAAATGTGGAAAGTATACTTTTCCAAAAAAAATAATTTGTAGTGTCTGTGGGGGAATTGATTTTATCCTTCAAGAATCTTCAAAAGGAACTATCATGGAGATTTCTACAATAAGGCACATGTTAGGTAATAAGGATTGGAAACCACGCAAGATTGCAAATGTTCAGACAGAAGAAGGAGTTGTGCTTACAGCTGGAATAGATGAAGAGCTTGAGGAGGGTGATATTATCAGTTTGTCACTTAATGGGGAAGCTCCAATAGGCCAAAAATTTAAAGACTAAATAATAGAGGATAATTTATGTTAACTTGTGAATTTATTGCAAAATATTTAAGTAAGAGAGGGGTTAAACAAGTGTTTGGAACTCCTGGCAGCGACACTATAAATTTAATTAACGCTTTTTCGGATGTAGGAATTAACTATGTTCTTACTCATCATGAGAATACTGCTGCTTTTATGGCATCAACATACGGTGAAATAGCAGGTGTACCAGGTGTTGTCGTTGTAACAAAAGGTCCTGGTGTTACGAATTTAGCTTCTGGTATATCATCAGCATTTCTTGATAGGAGACCAATCATTGTATTCTCGGCAATAATTGACCCAGAATTGCTATCAAGAAATCCACATCAAGAAGTGCCTCTAGTTGAATTTGGTTCTTTAATTGCAAAGTTATCTGAGGAAATCACTTCTGAGAATGTGGCAGAGTTAATTGATCGAGCTTATAGGACTTCTATTTCACCAAGACCTGGCGCTGTTTACTTGCCTATATCACCCGTCCAAGCTATTAAGGAAACCAATGCTGATGAGGATGAAATTGATAAACTTATCTCAGTGCCATCAAATGAGAGTTTGCCAAACACAAAAAAGATGCAGGAGGCAATTGATTTGATAAATGCCTCAACGAGGCCTATTGTTATAATAGGTGTTGGTGTTGTGGGGGCCAAGGTTTCTGCAGAAGTATCTTCATTTATAAACACAATACAATCACCTTGCTGCGTTACATTGCAAGCTGTTGGACAATTCTCTTCAGAAAATTCTCTTTATTTAGGAATGTATGGGTGGTTTGGAACTCCTATTGATAATATTTTAACTAAGGCAGACTTATTAATCACAATTGGTTTAGATGGGTGGGATATTATCCGGCCTTTTAAGGCTAATGTTCCAATAGTATCAATAGACTCTATTGACTCAAACGATAGGACATTCCAGCCAGTTACGATTGGCCTCGAAGGAAATATGACTCATATTATTGCACATATTGAGCAAAATACTAATGATTCAAAAAGAGATAAGAAATGGCTTGAAGAGGCAAGTTTATGTTTTAATAAGATACAAGATTATGAGCTTAAGGTTAGTGAATCATATGATACTAATGATGGGATTGCGCCCCAGGAGGTTTATAAGGAAATAAGAAAATTAGTTCCAAAAAATACAATTATTACAGCAGATGCTGGTGCACATAAATCTTTGGCTTCGCAAGCATGGTTATCTTATGATCCATTAACTTATTTTGTATCAAATGGACTGTCTCCTATGGGATTTTCATTAGGAGCTGCCTTGGGAGCTAAGATCGCCTCACCGGATAGCCCAGTTATATCTTTCGTGGGTGATGGGGGTTTTTTAATGTATGCCGGAGAATTAGCTACATGGAAGAGATTGGGGTTGCCTATCATTCAAGTGATTATGGTTGATAATGCATTAACTCAAGTTAGGTCAAAGCAGGTAAAAAAGGGCTATAACACTGAGTCGACAAGTTTTGAAGATATTGATTATGTAAAAATTGTAGATAGCTTTGGTATAAATGCTGTTCCAGTTGACAATATTGCCGCCCTCAAACATGCTATAAGTGATGCAATTGCCTCAGAAATACCAACATCAATTGTGGTTAGCTTGGATGGTAGTGAGTATTTAAGAATGCCGAGTGCAGTTTAATAAGGAGAGACATATGAAAAGCCAACTTGATAAGAATCTGAATCATAATACGGTCGTGCCATTGCTAAAAGATGATGAATTTAGCTCGCAATTTATGGATGCTATTCAAAAATTAAATGAGGCCAAGGGAAGTCAGCGAATAAATAATAGTGCTCGTGCAATGGGGCATTCAGATGATTTTGGCATGGCATCACGTAATTATTGGCAGTCAACATGGGAGTTGGGTGAATTACCAAAACCATTTAAGGCTCTCATTAGATATAAAGTTGCAACAAGAAATACATGCTTCTATTGTTCTACGCATCAAATAGAACATCTAAGGAGGTTAGGGGTAGACGAAGCAAAAATAAAGAATATTCAAGCGTCAGATACACATGAAGCATTTGATGAAGATGAAAGAGCTGCCCTAAGTTTTGTTGATCATATGATGATTGATGCATCAAATATTCCTGATAGCGTTGCCGAGAGCTTTAAAAAACATTACACATCCAGGGAAATGGTTGAAATAGCTTTAACTGCGACCGTTATGGTGTCACTTAATTTATTTAATGATGCTTTCAGGGTGCCTATCGAGGATGAAGTCGTTGGCATAGGACTCGACGTCCCCGAACTTTAAATCTAAATTATGAAATATATTATAGTTTAAATATTTTTGTAGCGTTTCCATTTAATATTTTTATTTTATCTTCTCTTGAGATAGATAGGTTTTCAAACCAATCAGCGCCCAATTTATTATCAATAAATGGCCAATCAATCGCGAATAGAATTCTATCAATGCCAAGTTCTTGAATACAGCATAGAAGTGCAGGGTCAGAAAAATTACCACTAGTAGTTACATAAAAATTATTACAAAATACCTCTCTAAATTCAATGGGTGCATTCCCCGGTCTTTTTAGGTTATGATTTACTCTCCACAGCAAGTAAGGCAGGGTTTCTCCAAGATGCCCTAGGACAATTTTTAGATTAGGTAACTTTTCAAATATTCTTGATAATACTAAACGAATAGCCATGGTAGCGGTCTCAACCGTATATCCCCAGGCTGCCTGCTGGAACAATGCAAATTCTTCGGTGTAGTCTTCATAGTACGTTTTTCTTACGTCTTTATGGGGCATACCAGGGTGTAGGTAAATAGGCACATCTAATTTTGCAGCAGTTTCAAATAGAGGCCAAGATTCAACTCCATCATCAAATTTTGAATTAGTTAAACCATGTATCATTCCGCCAACAAAGTTTAAATCCTTTACTGATCTCTCAAGCTCTTTTGCAGCTTCATCAGGATTTTGCATAGGCAAGGAAGCAAAGCCATGGAACCTTGTTGGATTTTCAGATATTTTGTTCGCAAGATAATCATTAGTCCGTTTTGCTGCATCGACAGCAATGTCTGCTTTTAGATTGTGGATTCCAGGAGGTGCGATTGATAAAATCTGTATATCAATACCAGTCGCGTCCATTTCTTCAATTCTCTCTCCCCCAAAATCTTCCATCCTGGCGACCATTTTTGGATTTCTTATACGAGTATTTTTTGTATTAGCTTCTTGTATTTTTGTTATGTTTGGATCGATGTAATGCTCTTCTATTGCTATTACCTTAGTAGAATTTAGTATTGACATTGCTTGTATCTTTCTTGTTTTATAGTTTGTTCTGTTGAATGATTATAACAAAAAAAAATTACTTTTCTAATATAATTACATCATTCACATCAAATGACACACATAGAGTTTTTCCAATTTTAATTTCTTCTAGAGAAGTTCTATGTATATTTTGCACGTGGGTATATATCTTTTTTTTGTTATCAACCTCAATAGTGATGTAACTCATATCACCATAGTATGTCCAGTTAATAATTTTACCTTTTGTATATATTCTGTCTTTTTTGTTTTTTATATCTTTCTCAATAATTATCTTTTCAGGTCTTATTCCAAGGGCAATATTTTCTTTATTATATTTATTACCATTCAATCGTATTGGACCGAAATCGTCACTCTTAAAAATCTGATTATCTTTATCATTTAAGATATAGCCATCTATAATATTTATTCTTCCGAGAAATTCAGCGCTATATTTTTTTGATGGGTATTCATACATTTTTGTCGGCGTATTCACCTCTATTATATTACCTTCTTCCATTATGGCGAGTTTTGAGGATATTGACAAAGCCTCATCTTGATCATGAGTGACAAGCATAAATGTCATTTTAAGATTTTTTTGGATATTTATAAGCTCATGTTGCATTTCGATTCTCAGATTTGCATCTAGTGCCGAAAGCGGCTCATCAAGCAGAAGGATTTTTGGTTTATTAACTATTGCTCTTGCAAGAGCAACCCTTTGGCGTTGCCCACCTGATAGTTCATGTGGAAATTTATTTATGTATTCGTGCATTTTAATTAGGTCTAGAGTTTCGATTACTCTTTGTTTCACTTCTCTATGATCTAATTTTTTTAATCTCAGACCAAATTCAATATTATCTTTTACATCTAGATGCGGAAATAGCGCATAAGATTGAAAAACCATATTTACAGGCCTTTGATTGGCTGGCACTTCACTACAATCAATCTCATTAATTATTATTGATCCGCTATCTTGTACTTCTAAACCTGCAACTAATCTCAATAAGGTAGATTTTCCGCAACCAGAAGGACCTAAAATTGTAAAAAACTCATTCTCATTTACATTAAATGACACATTGTTGACCGCTTTTATTTTTCCATAAGACTTAGTTAATGCTTTTATTTTTATACAATGTTTATTATTAGCCATCAGATTATTTCTCTTTTCTCTTTTGTGAGATATTTAATTATAAAATAAGTTGATATGATAATTATTGAAATAAGTAACGTCGATACGGCGTTAATTTCTGGTGTTACCCCAAATCTCACCATGGAATAAATTTTGACAGGTAGAGTAACACTATTAGGACCTGATGTAAAAAATGTTACGACGAAATCATCAAGTGATAATGTGAATGCAAGCAAAAATGATGCTATAATTGCAGGTTTTATAAAAGGCAAAATAATGAACCTTGCTATCTGGTAATTACTAGCGCCAAGGTCCATTCCAGCTTCCAATAGTTCGTTGTTTAAGATTGAAAGTCTTGATCTAATAATTATTGCAATAAAAGGAAATGAAAAAGATATATGTGCTATTACAATACTTGACAAATTAAGTGGCCATATTTGAAAAGAGGGCCAATTAATAAAATTAAAAAATATAAGCATTGAGACTCCCATGCATATCTCTGGTATTACTATTGGAAAAAGCAATACCATATCGTAGTATTTTTTAAGACGAAACGAAAATCTCCAGAGACAAATTGCTGTTGTAACCCCCAGTATTGTAGAAATTATTGTTGAAATAGATGCGATAGTAATGGAGTTCATAAATGCTTCAATCAAATTTTCATTTCCGATGGCTTTTTTGTAGTATTTTGTTGTAAAACCCTTCCAAAGGATATTTCTTTTTGAATCATTGAAGCTAAATATTACTAGGTTAATAATAGGAAGATAAAGCATGAATAAAAATACCAGAGTTATGATCATGAAATATTTATTTCTGGCATAATCTGTTGGTTTGTAGAATAATTTATTCATTTTAATAGATTCTCCTTGTTTTTGATGGAGAATAAAATACTGCATAGATATATCGGATAGAAAATAATATTATAGTTATATATAAGAGAATAAAGGATAAAGCTGCTCCAAAGGGCCAATCATTAGCTGATTTAAATTGTCTTTCTATAATATTTCCAATCATTTGAGAGTTTGTGCCGCCTAAAAGATCTGGGATTATAAAAGACCCCATACATGGAATGAAGACCAATATGATCCCAGAAATGATTCCAGGGGATATATTAGGGATTATAACTCTTAAAAATGTTTTTGAATTACTCGCACCTAAGTCATAGCTTGCTTCAAGCATGTCTTTATCAAATTTTTCCAGAACTAGATAGATTGGAATTATCATAAATGGAACATAAATATAAAAGAGACCTATTATTACAGAGAAATTATTATGCAGTAATTCTATCGGTGTATAATATTCCCCTATTAGTTTTTTTTCACTTAGCCCAAAGAAATTTTGAATATTGTACGAAGTTTGCCACAAATACTCAATTGTGCCATTTATATGACCTTTTGTTCTTAAGATTGCAATCAATGAGTAGGTTCTAATCAATAAGTTAGTCCATAAAGGAAGCATAATTGCAATTAAGAGTATAAATTTTATTCGTTTATTTGAAAAACTAATAAAAAAAGCAACTGGAATTGCTATAACAAGACAAGTTATTGTTGTAAGAGCACTTACGATGATTGATTTTAGCATTGTAATGACATAGACACCTTGAATTGATCGGATATAATTTTGGATATTCCATTCGTAAGATATATCAATTATAGCTTCTTTTTGGCCGAAGCTTATTGCTAGTAATAAAAATAATGGAATCAGGAAAAAAAATACTATCCAAAGCAAGCCGGGTAATAATAAAATAACAAAGATTTTATTCTTCGTTATCCATCTTGCTATATTTTTCACATTCTTTATCCATTTTCTATTTAGTATGCAAGGACCCTTGTCCAAGTATCTTGAATAACTTTAGCCATATCTTCGCCAAGATACACTTGGTTCTCGCATAGATTAAGTGTTTCTTTATTAGGAAATATTGCTGGGTTTTTTATGTAATTGTCTCCCATTAAATTTTTTGCGGCAATATTAGGTGTGGCATATTGTATATAATCTGCAATTTCTGCGCCGACATTTGCATCTAATATATAATTAATTAATTTATGGGCGTTTTCTATGTTTGGAGCATCTGAGGGAATACACAGGCAATCTTCCCAAATAAGACTACCTTCTTTTGGGACAACGTAACTAATGTTATTATCCTCGACCATCAATTGTGCAATATCACCATTCCATTCCTGGGCCAATACAACATCGCCTGAAGCTAATAAATCTTGCCCATTATCCTCGGCAAATACCTTGATATGTTTCTTTTGTTCGATCAATAACTCTTCAGCTTCTTTGTAGTATTTCACATTTCTTGAATTAGCAGAATAACCAAGATACTTTAATGCTATGGCAAGAACAGTTGATCCCTCAGAAAGCAGTGCAATATTTCCAGAGTATTTATCTGAGTTATATAAAAACTCCCATGAGTCAGGGGTATTAGATAAATATTTTTTATCAAATCCTATACCGACAGTACCCCACATATAAGGTATTGAATAAGTACGACCTGGGTCAAATGAAGGATCCATAAATTTCTTATCAATATTATTTATATTTGGGATTTTTTGGTGATTGATTTTCTCCAGCATATTTGCGGATATCATTTTTTCAACATAGTCACCTGAAGGTACGATTAGATCATATCCTGGGTTGCCCTGTCTTAGCTTTGAAAATAACTCATCATTATCTGCAAAGAAGTCCATTTTCGTATTTATACCTGTTACCTCTTCAAACTTAGTGAGTGTATTATCAGCTATATAATCATCCCAATTATAAAAATTAAGTTTATTGATATTGGCTGAATTAAGTTTATATGGATTTAATGTTAAGCCTATTGCAAATGCTGATGAGCCTGTTAGAAACTTTCTTCTAGATATGTGATATTTATTTTTCATTTAAACACCCCCATATTATTGACTTAACTAAATATTTTTATAGCAATATATCACCTCTATATCCCAAGAATTAAGATTTAACACCTTTTCAAGGCATGTCAATTTATTTTGATTAACTAGTAACAATTTCATGTTCATTTAATATATTGTACTCTTTGTTTTTATTTATTATATATATATATTGGTATACTTATGAGAATTTAGATGAAGGAAACTCTTATGCATGAGATGTTTATACAATCAGAAGAACAAAAAGCAATCCTAGAATCAGTAAGAAAGTTTGTTGATGATGTCGTCAAGCCAAAATCTGCGGAACTAGATGCTATGGCAACACCAGAAGAGAGATACTGTGGGGAGATTGTTAAAGCAGCAAATGATTTAGGTTTAAGAACAATGACACTTTCAGAGAAGTATGGGGGGCTTAGCGCAGATTCACTTACCACAGCAATGGTGGTGGAAGAACTTGCTATTGGTGATGTTGGGGTCTCTGTTGTTATGGCCCAAACTATGAAATTAGCTTCAATAATGGAAAAAGCTCTAAACGAAGATCAAGCAGAGAGAGCGCTCGTTCCATTTGTTGAGGATCCAACGGCTGTATTAGGTATTGGAATTACTGAACCAGATAATGCATCAAATTATTTTCTTCCTTATCCGACGCCATTCAGAACAACCGCTGAAAAAGTTGATGGTGGCTATGTGATAAATGGTATGAAACACTTCATATCAAATGGAAATAGATCAAGTTTTTATCTTCTATTCGTTCAAACCGAGAAGGGCAAGCCTATGCTTGAGGGCACCACTTGTTTTCTCCTTGAAAGAGGTAGAGAGGGTTTTACCATTGGAAGAGTGCATGATAAAATGGGAGAAAGTCTTGCTAATAATGCAGAACTGATTTTTCAGGATTGTTTTATTCCAGATGAGAATATAGTTGGCGAAATCGGAAAAGGATTCCAGCTTCTGCAAAAATTTTTCCCTTCCAGTAACTCTTACGCAGCTGCGAGCTGCCTTGGTGTTGGCGGTGCGCTTTATGATAAAGCTGAGCAATGGGCAAAAATTAGAATTCAAGGCGGTAGGCCCTTAATTGAGCATGATGGGATCAGAGCTCAATTAGCAGAAATGAGGATGCTCTTAGACGCTTCAAGATCCTATACACATAGGGCATGTTATTTAGCGGATCATCAAGAGCAAGGTTGGGACTGGACTCTTGGTGCTCTTCCTAAAGCAATGGCTAGTCAGGCAGTTTGGAAGATAGCTACATGGACAATGGAGATTCATGGAGGGCATGGATACATGAAAGAGTTTGGTGTAGAAAAGCTATTAAGAGATGCTGCGGGTTGGCTGCATTCTGATGGTGTTAACAGAACTCTATTTTTGAAAGCTGCAAATTTTATGTATGGTCTCGACTTGTATAATAAGTGATATTCAATGAGCTCAAATATAGGGAATTTTTTATTATATAATGCTTTACAATCTACTTGTAGTCAGAGAGTAAGGTATACCTTTCATTATAAAGGTATAAAATTTGGTATGCAAATTCTCGACTTATTCTCAGGCGATCAATTAAAGCCAGAATATCTTGCAATAAACCCCAACGGAGTTGTTCCAGCAATAGACCATGATGGAAAGATAATTATTGATAGCTCGGTTATTATTGAATATTTAGAAGATATAGATCAAGAGCTTAATCCACTGAGACCAAGGGAACCTGAGTTATGTGCAAATATGAGGGCAATGATAAGGTATTTCGATGAGGTAGCAGGTCCATCAGTTAGGATACCATCATATAATATGGCATTCTTACCCCATTTTCAAAGCATGACTGAACAAGAATTTATAGCGATAGCAGAGTCTAAGCCTCTTCGTAAAGATTTTTTATTGAAAATGGGCAGAACAGGGTTTTCAGATAAAGATATGAATGATTCTACTTCAAAAATAAAATCTACAGCTGATAGAATGGAAAACTGGATAAAGGAATCTGGCGGCCCTTATCTATTGGGGAAAGGCATTAGCTTCGCAGACATATGTATAATGCCCATAATTGTTAGGATGCAAGATCTTGGAAGGTCTGATCTGTGGGATGCTAATAAAAGAGTATCTGATTGGTTTGAAATAATTCAATCTTCAGATACCTACAAACAGACTTATTGCCAAGGATCATTGCTATCTGAGGTCTACCCTCATCTTTCCAAGAAATAATATATTGGCTATTTATAATACTTCTTTATTTACCACAAATTCTGGCTTTAAAGTACCATTTAGAGCATCAATAATATTTTGAGCCGAATTAAGTGCCATCCTTGCGGCACAGTCATTACTCAGCCCAGCTATATGGGGAGTAAATAGGGCATCTTTTAGTTTGAAGATTTTATATTCTCTAGCATTTGGTGGTTCTTTAGGGTACACATCTAAACCGACTGCTCTAATACTTTTTTCTTCTATTGCACGGCAAAGGGCATTGATATCTATATGAGATCCTCTTGATGTATTAATAATAATAGCGTCTTTATTTAATAAACTTATTTCTTTTTCGCCTATAATTGGCTCGGTTGTTCCCGGGGCATGGAGAGTTACTATATCTGATTGCTTTAGACCGGTCTCTAATTTGTCAATAACTTGGTAATTAGAGGGAAAATGGTTCTTTTTGATAACATAAGGATCAAATACTGAGATTTTTGCACCAAATGCATCCGCTATTTTTGCGACTTTTTGCCCTATTCTCCCGAAACCAACAATTAGTATTCTCTTGCCCTCAAAATCATTTGAGATTAATAAATCTCTATCCTTCCAATTTCCATTCCTAACCATTTCGTCATGTTTTTTTGTATTCTTTAACAAATCAAGAATAAACATTATTGTGTGCTCAGCGACACTTGATGAATTTACGTCACCAACAATTGTTAGGGGGATTTTTCTTTTCGTTAATTCTGGAATATCAATACGGTCATAACCAACGCCATTTCGAGATAAGACTTTTAATTGTGAGCATTGATCAATCAATGATTTTGAGAAAGATTGCAGACGTAATAATATAGCATCCGCTTGTTTTATATTATTTTCAAGAGTCTCTTGACTAGCATCAGGAAGTACATTGACATCAAAATTGTCAATACTTTTCAATAATTCAATGCCACTATTATGAATTTGTCCACCGACTATTATTTTATACATTTTTCCTATTGCCCTCTATAATATAATAGATTTAAATATAAACTTATAATAAGCATTGGTAAGGCATTTGATATGGAAAGTAAAGATACAAAAGTACAGATGGCAGTGGCGCATTGGGCGCATAGGTTTGTGTCAAATGGAATTCCACTAGCTGATTTTAATGATGTCGCAGAAATTGTCAATAAATGGGATGACTGGTGTAAAGCCTGGGAAAACAAAGGAAAAATGCATGCTTTATTAGGAGATGATGCAAAAAAAAATAGTTTTAATTTAAGCGCTGCTGAGCATTACAACACTGCTGCGGTTTGTTATCATTATGGCAAGTTCTTATTTGTTCAAAAGCCAGATGAAATGAAAAGAGCTCATAGCATGGCGGTAAAATGCCATCAGAAATCAATGCAATTAAGTAATCCAATAGGTGAGAGAGTAAAGATAAATTGGAATAATCTAGGTATGTATGGGAATCTTAGAAAGCCAAATAATGTAACAAATCCTCCAGTTGTTATTATGTGCATGGGATTGGATTCAGCTAAAGAAGAAATGGAAACAAACGAGAGGGTTTTCCTTGAGAGAGGAATTGCTACGCTTGCTTTTGATGGGCCAGGCCAGGGAGAAGGAGAATATGATGCACCAATTTGCCCAGAATATGAAGGGCCTGTATCGGCAGTCATAGATTATATAGAAACACGTGAGGACTTAAGCTCGAAAAAAATTGGCGTTTGGGGAGTTAGTCTCGGGGGGTACTATGCGCCAAGAGCCGCGGCTTTTGATGATAGGATAATAGCTTGTATATCTCTAACAGGACCATTTAACTGGAATAATATTTTTGATAAGATACCGGGGCTTACCAAAGAAGCTTTTATATTCAGAAGTAAGTGCAATTCTGAAAAAGAGGCAAGGGAATTCGCAAGCAGAATGGATCTTTCGAAATGTGCAAAGAATATTAAATGTCCAATTTACATTGTTGGTGGTGGGCTAGATAGAGTTGTACCACCGGAAGAATCCAAATTACTTGTAGACTCCGTTAAAGGAGAGGTGGTGTTTAATATGATCGAAGACGGAACACACGTTGCAAACAATAGGATATATAGGTACCGCACTCAGTCAGCAGACTGGTTAAAAATGAAATTGAGCTAATGCTAAAAAATAGAGGAAGTTAATATGACAGAAAAGAAAATTACGCATGCTGATATAAAAGAAGCTGCAGAAAAATATAAGAATTGGGGGAAGTGGGGACCTGATGATGAAATTGGAACGCTAAATAACGTAACGGCTGAAGATATTATCAATGCAGTTCAACTTGTTAAAAAAGGAAAGGTTATATCACTTGCCTTGAACTTTGATCATAATGGTCCACAGGGAGCAAAAACTAAATACCCAGCCATGGGTAGAACCAATCCAATTCATTCTATGCTAAGAACAGGAACAGATGCCTATTCTGGCGTTCTTGATAAACGAGGGATTAGAGCAGCCGATGATACAGTTTTTTTACCAACACATGGATGTACACATTGGGATGGTCTTGGCCACATTTTTTATGAAGATAAAATGTGGAACGGATATGATTGTAGAGAAGTTACATCAGCTGGAGCTCAAAAATGTGGAATTGAAAAAACTAGAGATAAGATGGTTGGGCGAGGTGTCTTATTAGATGTTGCTCGCGCGCTTGGAAAGGATCCTCTAGACGATGGCTATGCCATTACATGCGAAGACCTTGATTTTACTGTTAAAAAACAGGGAATGAAAATAAAAAAAGGTGATTTTGTTATAGTGAGAACTGGTCAGATGGAAGATTGTCTTAGGAGAGGTTCTTGGGATGGATTTCCTGGTGGAGATGCCCCAGGAATGGGCTTTGATACGATAGATTGGGTTCAGAGGACAGAGTTGGCTGCGTTAGCCAGCGATACTTGGGGATGTGAAGTTAGGCCTAATCAAAGTGAAGAGGGGATTAATCAGCCTTGGCATTGGATTACAATACCAATACAGGGCATGACAATGGGTGAAATGTTTAACCTAAAAGAGCTTGCAGAAGATTGTTTAGCAGACAATACTTATGAATTTTTATTTGTCGCGCCTTCAATCCCAATTACAGGTGCAGTAGGCACACCAATTAACCCACTTGCAATAAAATAATGAGGCATAAATAATGAGTAATGAATTAACAGGAGCGAAAGTTCTTGCAAAAATGTTAGTAGATTATGGTGTAACAGATATATTTCATGTACCTGCTGTGCTTAGAACAACAATGGCTGAGCTAGAAGCCATTTCTAATGTCAGGAGGATCCACGTGCATGGTGAGGCATCTGCTGCATATATGGCAGATGGATACGCTCGTGCCTCAGGAAAACCAGGCGTTTGCGCAGCTCAAATTATAGGGGCACTCAATCTTGCTGCTGGTCTAAGAGATGCATGGCTTGCAAAGTCACCCGTAGTAGCACTCACTGGAGGCCGTGATCAGGCTACCAAATTTAGAAAGGCCTATCAGGAAGTTGATGACATTCCAGCATTTGAACCAGTAACAAAATTTAATGCCACCGTCGATAGCGCAAATAGGTTCCCTGATATGTTAAACCAGGCATTTAGAGTAGCTACTTCTGGGTGCCCTGGACCCGTTCATTTGCAATTCAAGGGAAATGAAGGCCAAGTTGATCAGGAAATATTTGATGATAGTATTCCAAGAGAGATTCATGAAAAAAATTCAAGGATCCCACCACACAGACCCTTGCCTGATCCAGTTAGCATAAAAAAAGCTATGGGTCTAATTAATAATTCAAAGAAACCAATCCTGGTTGTCGGAGGAGGTGTACGTTGGTCTAAGGCTGGCGAATTGATTGATGAGTTGTCTAAAAAATTGAAAATACCTGTAGCAACTTCGCTCAATGGGAAAGATACACTTGCCGCAACCAGTCCTCTAAATGTTGGAGTTGTCGGGACATACTCGAGGGCATCAGCAAATAGGTCTGTTCTTGCAGCTGATTTAGCTATTTTCATAGGAACTGATTTGGGAGGTATGGTAACAAACTTTTGGACTATCCCTAAAATAGGTGTAAAGGCTATACACATAGATATTGATCCAGAAGTATTAGGTCGCAATTATCCTATTGAAGTTGGTATAATGTCTGATGCTAAAATTGCAATTCAAGAGATGCTAAAACTTGCTGATGAGACTACTTTCAATATAAGATTACCATGGGTAGAAGAAGTTCAAAACTATTGTAAGGAATGGTATGATGAATTTCGTCCATTATTAACCTCAGACGCTATCCCTATAAGACCAGAAAGAATTTGTCATGAATTATCATTGAATCTTCCTAATGACTCTTTCGCAGTTGTTGATACTGGACATGGAGGAATGTGGATGGGAGGTATGTTTGATCTTAAATCTTCAAACCAGGATTATATTAGATCCGCAGGTCACCTAGGATGGGCATTCCCTGCTTCACTCGGTGTTAAGTGTGCAGAGCCTAATCGTCCAGTGGTATGTTTTACAGGAGATGCTGGATTTTGGTATCATATTGCAGAAGTAGAAACGGCTGTTAGATGGGGAATTAATTCTGTTATTGTTGTTAATAATAATGGATCAGGTAATCAGTCAAAAAGGGGATTTGATAGAGTATATGGTGGTTCACAAACTGAAAAAGCAAAAGAGATGTGGACATTCAATAATGTAAATTTTGCTGAGATTGCCAAAAAAATGGGGGCTGAAGGAATCAGGGTGGAAAAACCAAATGATTTTCACCCTGCCCTTGAAAAAGCTATATCTTTAAATAAGTGTGTAATATTAGATGTTGTAACAGACATAGATGCTTTAGCTCCCCTAGCTTATGTTTGATTATTGCTTAAGCTTTTCTGATATCTATTGTATTTTATTGATTTATGTTTAATTTAAATTTAAATTTAAATATAGAGTGTTTAAATAACCTAAGAAGGCAAAAATGATGAATGATAAAAATGTTTTTTCACCACGAATTTTAAGACCAGAAGATGCCCAACAAAACTGGAGATGGGATCGAGCTCTTGCATCACCTGGATTTAAACAAGTTGATTTTGAGACAAGAGTGGATTTTCAAAGATTAAGAAAGTATAGACTTGCAAGAACAAAGAATGCGCTTAAAAATTCTGGCCTCGGAGCATTACTATTATTTGATGTCAATAATATAAGATATATAACCGGTACAAAAATTGGTGAATGGGAGCGTGACAAACTATGCAGGTTTGCTCTACTTGCAGGGGATGAAGAACCATTTGTATGGGACTTTGGCTCCGCTGCAGTTCATCATCAACAAAATTGTGATTGGCTTGATCCAAATAAATGCCTTGCAGGAATGACAGGCATGAGGGGCACGGTCCCGCCTTCGGTTGGCTTAATGAAGTCCCACGCAGAAGAGATAATGAGTTATCTAAAAGAAGCCGGGGTTGCAGACATGCCAATTGGCTTGGATATAGCCGAGACTGCAATGTTCTTTGAATTGCAAAAGTCTGGTATGAATATTGTAGATGGTCAGCAAGTTATGCTCGACGCAAGAGAAATCAAAAATATTGATGAAATAACTTTATTAAATCAGGCAGCAACAATGGTAGATGGCGTATACCATATGATTTATGAAGAATTAAAGCCAGGCGTCAGGGAGAATGATATTGTAGCGCTTGCAAATCAGATGTTATATGAAATGGGCTCTGATGATGTCGAGGCAATTAATGCAATATCTGGCGAAAGATGTAGCCCTCACCCTCATAACTTTACGGATAGAATGTTCAGGCCTGGGGACCAAGCATTCTTTGATATTCTGCAGTCCTATCAAGGTTATAGGACCTGTTATTATCGTACTTTTAATGTAGGAGTTGCTACACCAGAGCAAAATGATGCATATATTAAGTGCCGTGAATGGCTTGATAAAGCAATTGAACTTATTAAACCAGGCGTTTCCACAGATACAGTTGCGAAGGTTTGGCCAAAAGCTGAAGAGTTTGGATTTTCTGATGAGATGCAGGCATTTGGTTTGCAGTTTGGTCATGGTCTTGGTCTAGCTCTTCATGAGAGGCCAATAATATCAAGGTTAGTTTCATTAGAAAACCCAATGGAAATTAAAACTGGTATGGTTTTTGCTTTAGAGACATATTGCCCCGCTAAAGATGGTGTGTCTGCCGCAAGAATTGAAGAAGAAGTTGTTGTTACAGATAAAGGCTGCAAGGTTATCTCTTTATTCCCCGCTGAAGACTTGCCAATAGCAAACAGATACTAATAATTGTAAATAAAATGGCTCACAATAAAAAAATTAAAAATGATGATTTGGATGATGATAAGAGGTTAGAGTTATATAATACTCAATATCTTATAAGGATCGCTGAACAGAGGGCATATGATCTATTCTTAGAAAATCTTGTAAAAGGAACCAGTCATTTATCTTTGGGCCAAGAAGCTATTGCCGCTGGCTTTGCCTGCGCAATGCAGAAAAATGATAAAAGTTTTTGTACTTACAGGGGCCATGCACATACTCTTGCCAGGGGGGCTTCTATAGTTGGGGTTCTTGGAGAACTCATGCAAAGAGATTGTGGTCTTATGAGAGGTAAGGGTGGCTCAATGCATTTAACAGATACTAGTAATGGTGTAATGGGATCTTATGCTATTATAGGTGCGCATCTACCAATGGCTGTTGGCTCAGCATGGAGGGCTCAATATCTTGGACATGATGATGTAGCCACAGTATTCTTTGGTGACGGAACAACAAATATCGGAGCTTTTCATGAAGCACTGAACTATGCGGTAGTCTATAAGTTACCTGTAATATTCGTTTGTGAAAATAATAACTACATGGAGTATACTCCAATTGAGTCAATCACTGCAGTAAAAAATCCTGCCGCTGATAGAGCATCTGCATACGGCCTTGAGAGTATAATCATCGACGGCAATGATGCAGATGAAGTATACAGAACTGCTCAACAAGCTTACACAAAAGCAAGATCCGGTGATGGACCATCTTTAATTGAATGCAAAACATATAGACAATCTGGCCATAGTAGAGCAGATCCTGGCTCTTATAGACCAGAAGGGGAACTTGATCATTGGAAACAGAATAACGATCCCATAACTAGATATCGTGAAAGACTTATTGAATTTGGAATAAAACAAAATGTTATTGATGGTATTGAAGTTAGTGTAAAAAATCTTGTTGATCAAGCTACTGAAGAAGCTAAAAATTCACCAATACCACCTGAAAGCATTTTAACTACAAATGTATATGATAATGGGGGATGGGCATGGCGCAACTAACATATAGAGAAGCCGTCGCGGCGGCCATTGCCCAAGAAATGGAAAGAGATGAAACTGTCGCATTTATTGGTGAAGATGTTGCAAGAGCAGGAGGTGTCTTTAAAGCTACAGTTGGTCTATTTGATAAATTTGGACCAAAAAGAGTTATCGATACACCGATATCCGAACAAGCAATATTAGGGGCAGCAATGGGTGCTGCCATGACCGGTATGAGGCCAATTGCAGAAATAATGTTTTCAGATTTTTTGGCTGTATGTTGGGATTTTGTTGCAAACGAGATGTCAAAATCAAGGTATATGTCAGATGGTCAATTAAAATGCCCACTTGTTGTTAGAACTGGGAATGGAGGAGGCTCAAGGTTTGGAGCGCAGCATTCCCAATCAATTGAAAATTGGGCTATGGCCATCCCTGGTATCAAGGTCGTTGCCCCATCAACACCAGCAGATGTTAAAGGATTACTGGCGGCGTCGATAAGAGATAATGACCCAGTTATATTTTTTGAGCATAAATCACTATATGCTGTAAAAGGAGAGGTGCCTGATGGAGAGCATGTTGATAAATTAGGAACTGCAAATATCGTGAGAAAGGGTAAAGATGCAACAGTTTTAGCTCTAGCCCTAATGGTTCCAAGGGCAGTCCAAGCTGCTGATAAATTAATGACTGAACATGGTATTGACTTGGAGATTATAGATATAAGAACATTAGTGCCATTAGATATGAAAACAATTTCTAGTTCGGTACTTAAAACAGGCCGTATGTTTACAGTTGAAGAAAATCCAAGATTATGTGGCTGGGGCGCTGAAATAGTATCCATAATTGTTGATGAGTTATTTTGGGATCTAGATGGACCTGTTGTTAGGATAACAACTCCACATATACCATTACCTGCCGCAGATAATCTTGAAGATATAGCTATCCCATCCGTTGATAGGATATTTAACAAGATATTAGAAGTTTTAAAATAGTCAGAGGTTATCTATGAATATATTAATGCCTCAACTTGGAGAAACAGTTACAGAAGGTACTGTATCAAAGTGGTATAAGAAAATTGGAGACGAGGTTAAGTCTGGGGAAATTTTATTTGAAATTGAAACAGATAAGACATCTATGGAAATTCCTGCTACATCAGATGGAAAATTGTCAAAGATATTTGTAAATGAGGGGGAAACATCCTCTGTTGGTTCTCCTGTTGCAGTTATTTCATCAGATAATGAGGAAGATGATGTGGATGAAGAAGAACTGATACCGAATAAAAGCGAGGCTAAAAATGAAGATAAAAATCCAATCAAGGATTTACCCAAAGAGCCTTTAGCTGATCACAATCAAGATATGCCATCAAATGTTGATACTGAAGCACCAGAGTGGTTTACCTATCTCAGCGAGGTTCTCACTCCTAAAGAGAATTATGTTGAATTTAGAGGTGATATTGAAATTAAACTCACTCCACTGGCCAAGAGGATTGTTGCAAACGAAAGGCTAAATTTAGCCCAATTAGTTGATTTTTTTAAGAGTAATAAAAAAAGAAGGGTTAACAGAAGCCAAATAGAAGAATATATAACGTCACAATCACATGCCCAATCAAATACAGATAAAAAGATTAATTATGATACCTCAATTTATGACGGTAAGGCTGTTTTAAATAGAATTAGGAAGACAACTGGAAAAAGGTTATCTCAAAGCTGGCCAGAAGTACCTCAGGCTTTCCAAGCGGTTGAGGTTAATTTTAGTTATCTTGATAAAGTTAGAGCTATACTAAAAGAAAGAAATAATGATAAAAACTTTAAAATATCATATTTATCATTTGTTGCGAGGGCCATCTCAATTGCTATAAAAGAATTTCCCCTCGTAAACTCCTGTTTTAATGAGGAAGAATTACTTCTATCTTCCTCACTCAATTTAGCTATTGCTATAGACCTTAATTTTAATGGATTAATTGTACCCGTGCTAAAGAGTGCAGAAAAAAATAAACTTTCTGAATTAAATGATAGTATAAATGATCTTGTTTCAAGGGCGCAAAATAATAAATTAGCACAAGATGAGCATTCAGGAGGAACTTATACAATATCAAACAATGGTAGTATGGGGACTTATATGACTGCGCCAATTGTAAATCCGCCACAGGTTGCAATAATGTCTTTTGATGGTATAAATAAGAAGCCAGCTATAATAGAAGGTAAATCTGGAGATAAAATTGGTATACAAAAAATAGGAATATTAGGGCAAAGCTTTGACCATAGAGCTTTTGATGGCGCTTATGCCGCTAGCTTCCTAAAGGAAGTTAGGGGTATAATTGAAGAATATGATTTTGAAAATGAAATTTAATAAAGGAGAAATTTATAATGGGTCATAAAATTGGATGGGTTGGAACTGGAAGAATGGGTTACCCAATGGCTGGTCGGCTTGCAAAAGATGGTCAGGATATTAGCGTTTGGAATAGAACAAAGGCTAAGGCAGATCCTTTATCTGAGTATGGCGCGAATGTCGTAACAAATATTAATGAATTGCATGACGTTGATGTTCTATTTACTATGGTATCAACTGGGAAAGACCTAAAGCAGGTATATTTTGGTGAGGATGGAGTATTATCTAAAGGCTCAAACAAGTCCCAAATATTTGTAGACTGCTCATCGATATCCTCAGAAGACTCAAATGAGATAAGGGAGAAACTAAAAGAGAGAGGTGTTGAGTATATCTCATGTCCAGTAAGTGGTAATGGAAAAGCAGTGAAGGCTGGGGTTTTATCAATAGTTGCCTCTGGCCCTAAAAATATTTTCAATTCGGTAAGACCGTATCTTGAAACTATTGCCCCGCGTGGAGTTGCTTATGTTGGGGAAGGTGATTTAGCAAGATTCTGTAAAATTGCGCATAATGTAATGCTAGGTGTTGTAATTCAGAATCTCGCAGAAATAACAATTCTTGCTCAAAAAGCTGGGGTACCCAGACATGCGTTTTTAAACTTTATGAATAATTCAGTTATGGGATCGATCTTTACCCAATATAAATCTAATGCTTTCACAAACTTAGATTGGACTACAACCTTCACCACTCCTCTACTTCTTAAAGATCTTGATTTAGGTTTGCAGTCTGGAAAAGAGCTCGGAGTTCCGATGCCAGTGACAGCTGCTACAAGGCAAGCAGTTCAACAGCATTCGGGTAGAGTAGAAAGAATTGCAAAAGATAATCTTGAGAAAGATTTCGGTATGATTCTGGAAACAGTTGCGGATGGCGCTGGTTTATCTCTAGAGTCTGAGAATGTTCCAATACCAACTGGTCTAGAAACCGAAGAATAGAAATTATATTTTTTGTTCCTTGACGAAAATTATTAGTTAGTGTT
>CEUZ01064316.1_pt1 | contig 24516 bp, 24 predicted proteins | sample 361511 | NCBI WGS metagenome assembly CEUZ01 (sample SAMEA2622822, study PRJEB7988) | marine metagenome | biome: marine biome (ENVO:00000447); feature: surface water layer (ENVO:00002042); material: "saline water (ENVO:00002010), including plankton (ENVO:xxxxxxxx)" | depth 5 m | reverse complement strand
CCGGAACTGGACCGCAATGTAAAGGAGCGATGCAGCCGGTGTTTCAAACTACAAAGGGGATTGTATGCGCAGCAATTAAGACCGCATTAAGTGCACTTGGTACATCGATTCCAAATACTGCAGGATGTTTCAGGCCAATCACATTCACTGCTCCAGAGGGTACGTTCGTGAATCCATTACCACCGGCCCCGGTAGCTGCTAGGGCACTTGGCTGTGTCAGGGTTTTCCAAACAGTAATGGGAGCATTTGCTCAAATTTTGCCAGAGTTTATTCCTGCGTGTTCTGGAGGAACTGAGTTCGTAATTACTATGGCTGGATACAATCGTCAGCAGACACCGTGGAAGCCATGGGTACTAGTAGATGGATTTCTTGAAGTATGTTCTGGAGGATATCCGCATAAGGATGGAGCAGATGCTCAACATGTATGGACCACCAATATCTCAATTGCTCCCTCTGAAACCCTTGAAGTAGAAATTCCTGTTCAAGTAACTGAAACTAATTTACTAGCCGACTCAGAAGGGGCAGGTAAGTTTCGAGGAGGGGTAGGTATTCGCAGAGCCTATCAATATTTAACCGACGATGCCATTGTTCAAATTAGAGCGGATAGAACTGAACATACTCCATACGGTCTTTATGGAGGACATGATTCCAGAAGAACTTATGTCCAAATAGCCTCAGGTACAGAACTAACTAATATGCCATCAAAATTTATCGAAACAATGAATAACAAAGATACTCTGATTGCCGAAGTACCAGGGGGTGGTGGCTGGGGAAATCCTTTTGAAAGAGATCCAAGTTTGGTTTTAGATGATGTCATAGCCGAAAAAGTTTCTATCAAAAGAGCAAAAGAGGTTTATGGTGTGGTTATAGACAAGACCCAAAAACAAATCAACTATCCTGAAACTAACAACCTTAGAAACCAATCTACAACATAATAACTAACCAAACTATAAACTATTTTATTGAGGAGTTAATGATATGATCCAAGGTCTTTTTTTATTTGACGTAGCAGACAAATCAAACCCACAAACAATTCTGCAAGAAACCCAACAAATAATATCGGAGTTAAAGAGTGTAGGTCTTAACTATAATACATACCCTATCAGCACAACTACCATTAGGGGGGATATGCTCTCATCTGAACCTACCAGTAACTCTATCAAGACTATCCAGGAAAGTTACCAACTTGGGCACTATGACTTAGCATCAATTGGACCTCAATATAGTGATAATTATAAAGAAGTAAAACGACGGAACTCTCAACTTCATTGGCATCGTGCTCCTGAAACACGGCTCTTCTTGAATGGGGGCGGATGCTTTGGAATTTTCACAGGAGAATGGCTAGGAATCTGTCTCTTGACCGCAGGTTGTTCAATTCAAATCCCCCAAGAAACATATCACTGGTTTGATTACGGGAATATCGACCCCAAAAGTCCTCCAGAGTACGATGTGGTACGGTTTTGGAAAAGTTCAGAAGTCGTAAAGTCTTCTATGGAACCTCATCCAGCAACAGATGTCGGGAATCCTGTAGAGTGGATCCACCCTTTCCCTACTTACGATACTCTTAAGAAAATGTTATCCCTCAACTCATAGGAGAGATCAGTCACCAACAATTTTTCAGTTAACTGAATCTAAAGCCCTGATATCCGTTTGCTATCACGGCTTTACACTTCTCAAGATATGCAGGAAAACCACCAGTGTATGGCATATAAACCCTAGGTTTCCCTTTGATATTAGCCCCTATGTACCACGAATTACAAGTTGTCCGCAATGACCTGTCAGCAACTTCATTCACATGGTTGACCCAGTCATCTTCTGCCTCAACAGTTGGTTGAATTGTTGCATACTCGTTCTTAATAACATAATCAATACAATCCGTAATCCACTCAACATGTTGCTCGATGGTAGGTATCATATTAGTCAAAACGGAAGGACTGCCAGGACCGGTAACAGTAAATAAATTAGGGAAGTCAGCTGTCATAAGACCCAAATAACTACGGGGACCATCCTGCCATTTTTCCTTTAGTATTTTTCCCTTAGCTCCCAATATATCTACATTAAGTAGCGCACCAGTTATATTATCAAATCCTGTTGCAAATACGATTGCATCAACATCGTAGACATGCTTACCCACCTTAGGACCTTTTCCCACAATACACTCGATAGGCTCATTGGATACATCTATCAAAGTAACAGTTTCTCGATTAAATGCTTCAAAATAATTTGAATCTACACACAACCGCTTGCATCCAATAACGTTATCAGGACATAATTTCTCAGCAGTTTCAGGATCATGAACTATTTCCCTAATCCGATCCCGAACAAACTCTGCAGCGGTTTCATTGGAATCAGCATTAAATAATAAATCCTGAAACGCTCCTATAAAGGAGGAACCACCCTCATTCCAGCGATATTGATATTCCTTAAGTCGCTCAGACTCAGGAACATCGATGGCATTTTCTTTTCGCAAGTTGAGCCGGGCTTGATTACCAGGCGTTGTTTGTGCTCGCTTTCTTATTTCACTGTAATTAGCTTTAATTTCTTTCACTTCACTGGGGTCAAGTAACCGGTTCCTAGCAGGAATACTATAGTTTGGGGTTCTCTGAAACACGTACAGGTGCTGTGCCTGTTCAGCAATAATAGGTATTGACTGTATGCCAGATGATCCTGTACCAATTACTGCTACTCTCTTCCCTGTAAAATCAACTCCTTCATCCGGCCATCTAGCCGTGTGATACCACGTTCCAGCAAAATTTTCCAAACCTTGAAACTTTGGCTTATTGGGTAATGAAATACAGCCAGTCGCCATGACACAAAATCTTGATTCACAAACATCTCCTGCATCAGTTGTAACTGTCCACTTTGCTGATAAGTCGTCGTAAACAACTGAATTCACCGTGGTGTTGAACTGTATGTCCTTCCAGAGATCAAAGCGATCAGCAACATGTTTAGCATACCGAATAATTTCAGGCTGAGTCGCGTAAAGTTCGGACCATTCCCATTCCTGTTGAAGTTCTTCAGAAAACTTATAGGAATATTCTATACTCCAAGTATCGCACCTTGCTCCTGGATAACGATTCCAATACCACGTTCCACCAACGCTGGATGCTGTCTCGAATACTCTTGCGGATAATCCCATTTTACGGAACCTGTGCAATAAATACATACCGGCAAATCCAGCACCCACCACAACCACGTCATACTTTATGCTAGATGGCATATCTAAAGAATTTGATCTTTTGGTCGTTGTCTTCTGCACCAGTAACTCCTGTATTTAGATTGTAATCTTATCCAAACCAGAATACCAAGGACACCTGGCCTCATTATACAAAGATTTCTAATTTTTGGTAATAAAACATCTTTAACATTTGTAATCAACAAACTTATTGGTAAGTTTCTATACAAATTTGACAGCACTTTTAGTGAATGCTAGACTCTCGATCCAAATGAAAGTAGGATCTTTTTGTACGGTTAATGTCGTCTGCAGGTGTACCCATTTTTAAGGTATAGTAATCAGACATAGCCCCGATCCGATCACTTTACCGCTCAATATCAACCGAGCGGTTTTTTTTTACTAAAAATACACAAGGATTTTAAGGATATTTATTATGCACTCACTATTTTCTTTTCCGAACCCAGTAAATGAATATGCAGCCCGATCTGTCGCCTTTATGGTTTTCATACTAGTGATAGCAATACTATTTACGGGATCAACATGGCTTTCTGCTTTTATGTTATACGGTTTTATAGCAAGATTATTGACCGGACCAACACTCAGTCCGATGGGGCAAATAGCGGTACGGTTAGTTGTTCCCTATATTATAAAAAAAGAGAAACGTGTTGCAGGGCCTCCTAAAAGATTTGCGCAGTTAATTGGCACCTTATTTGCACTTGGAATTTTCTTATCATTCGCCGTTTTTAATCTACCGTTAACGGCACAAATTTTGTTATTAATTCTATTGGCCTTCACTTTTTTGGAATCAATCCTATCATTCTGTGCAGGGTGCTTTGTTTTTCAATATTTAATGAAATGGAGATTGATCCCACAATCCGTCTGTCAGGATTGTGTGATCAAAGAATAAGCTACAGATCAACCTGAAAGAAAGTCAAAAATATTCCCTACACCTCCACCGTCTGTGCGAAATAGCTCAGTATATCCACAATTCTTACAAGAAATTGCAGTGAATTTTTGATTCTGTAAATTCAGGAATCTTGACAACCCAGATCCTGTCGTGCGAATTGTACCTGTCCTGAACGATGTATCATTACACTTTGCACAAGAAAATTGTTTCATATAGCTCCTCAATATCTGCTTTTTTATTTTTAGGAGTATTTTTCAGTTAAAGAACTCCTAGTTTAGAGGCTTTACCAAGAAATCCATCCTGATCTGCCTTCGAAAGTGAAGGTATAGGTAGTCGGGGAATTCCGCAGTCAACATCGAGCCGTTTTCCCGTAAGGAGTTTGCAAGCAGCGTAAAATCCATAATCTTGCATTAGGTGAACAAGAGCTGTTGCTTTATTTTGAGCTTCATAAGCTGACGCAAGATCTCCATTAGAATAAGCTTTATAAATACTTACCCATAGTTCAGGCACTGGTGTCAATGGTCCATCTACTACCCCAACAGCCCCAGCTGCCAAAGCCGATAAAAACAAACTCCCATGGCCAGTAAAGACCTGCAATCCCATATCTCGAAAATGGTAGATATTGTTCAAATCTGCAGCAGAATGCTTAATTCCGACAGTACCGGGTACACCTTTAATCACTTTTTCCATCATCTGGGGAGAAAATTCCACACCAGTATATCTTGGTTGGTTATAGACAAAGAGCGGCAACTCTGCTGCATCCACAACCGCTTTATAGTGATCCACAATACTTTGATCAGTAGGATGATAAAAAAACGGAGGGACACAGGCAATCGCATCAGCTCCAGCTTTCGCTGCCCCTTTTGCCTTCCTCACTGAACTGTCAGTAGTCAATCCTCCAACATGAACAATGGTCTTAGCTTTGTTTTTACAGACTTCAGCAGAAATTTCAGCAGTCCGTATAACTTCATTTTCCTCGAGAAGGACACTTTCTCCTGTACCGCCGCTAATCCAAAACCCATTAACTCCTGCATCGATATTTGACCGCATAATATGTTCGAAAACACTTTCATTAAACTCACCTTTTTCAGTGAACGGGGTAATGGTCGCGGCTATCACTCCCTTAAAGTCATTCATGAGCAGCTCCTTACAAGAATATATTAGGTATTATATCAGCAGAAAAGTAGTATCCTGCGAACCACAGGTCTAATGATATAATACCGATCCAAGAAGCAAGGAGGAACAGCCATGAAAATGAATGGTTTAGTTGCCCTAATTACTGGTGGAAGCCGAGGGCTGGGGAAAGCAATAGCAGTCGCCTACGCCCAAGAAGGAGCACATGTAATAGTGACTTCCAGAGCCGACTCACCAACAGGACTTCCAGGAACCGCTGAACAAACTGCTCAGGCAATAAGTCAATTGGGAGGTTCAGCTGTAGGAATCGCTTGTGATGTTACGAATGAAGTACAAGTCAACAACGCTGTAAGCCATGTTGTTGAGCAATACGGTAAACTTGATGTCCTAGTAAACAACGCTGGCATAATGATACCTTGTGAGCCCTTTCTTGAAATCGATCCTCAACGGTGGGATGAACTCATGCTAGTAAATACCCGTGGTCCGTACCTGACCTGCCGAGCAGTGATCCCGATAATGATCCAGCAACGTAGTGGCAGTATCATCAATATAGGATCAAATGCAGGAGTGGAACATCGATGGGGAGGTACTGCCTACTGTTCCAGTAAAGCCGCATTACATATGTTCAATATGTGCCTAGCTGAAGAATTAAAAGAATACAATATAGCCGTGAATGTCCTAAGCCCCGGTGGACTCAAAAGTGAAGGTTCTAACGCAATTCCCTGGGCCCACACTAATTGGGATCAAAGAGTGGAACCTGAGGATTGTGGTCCTTCAGCTGTAGCATTAGCTCTCCACCGCGCAGATACAATGACGGGAAAGGTCTTAGACCGTGCAACTTACAAGCAAACATGGTCTTAAATAGAATACGATCTACGTGCTTATTCAAAACTGATCTCGAATAGAGGGTGTATCGGCTCCGTTCCATTCAGCATATGACTCAAAATATATCTTATTTTGTTCGAAAAACTTAGCCATGAACTGTGCATCCTCCTGACTCTTGTAGTTCCTCAAGGCAGCTATCTTAAGATCAAATTCGTCTGTAATATCAATAATTACATTCGGATTCCGTTCTATTTCTGACAAGTTAAGGTCAAAGTCATTGTACATGTCAGGTATTGCTACGTAGAAAAGTTTGCTACAGGAATGGCATGATTGAAAAGTATGAAATGCGGCAGTTGCGTTCTTGTGTACGGCAATATGATCAGGATGCTGAGAAATACCACTTGGGCCAAAAGTAATCAGAAAATCAGGAGCTATCGCATTTATTATCTGATAAAAACGCCCTTGAAGCTCTTCTTGTCCTATTAATTCTAATTGCTTATCTTTATAGCCTAAAAAAATCGGAGGTTCAGTTCCATACATATCAAGAGCATCCCTGAGTTCCTGTTCTCGCACACGGGGTAAATCACTACGTTTTACACTAAAACCTCCTGATCCAAGAGTTCCTTCTTCTCCTTTTGTTGCTACACATACATAAACCGTATGACCCTGTCGCACAAGTTTAGCCATGGTTCCACCACTGCTCGTAGTTTCATCATCAGGATGGGCAAAAATAAACAAAAACGTTTTACATCGTGTCACAATCAATCCTTAATTATTCTACATATAAAGCTAGGATATGCCTCATTCTTAGAACTGCATACTATCACAAGGAAGTAGCACTAGTTTTTGCTATAATGGATGAACACAGTATCTACGATCAGAGACAAACAATGAACAAATCACCAAAGGCCAAAGCCAGAATCCTATACTGGAAGGAAATACCAGTTCAATTCCAGGTATCCGACAATCAACAAACTGTATCAGTTCCTTTAGCTCCCAAATTTCAAGAAGCCGTAGATGCTATTGCTATGTTCGATCAAAGTATTACCTCCGACGAATATCTAAATTCATGGATATGGGGTAACTGGCAAGAATTTAACAAGACTGCGACAGAAACTACAAGCCATTTAAGTAATAAATTCAACTGTAATTTTCCTGAAGATTTTGTCAAACGTATTCGTGATCTTCATAAGTCTGGTTCTAGGTTAGGAACGCCTGGATCTATTGATCATTGGGTAAAGGAAACACAATGACTGAGCAATATTTAAATTTCCTTGATCATCTAGCAAAATCTCCCTATTTCATTTCAGATGGAGGAATTGGAACTTATCTTCAAAGCCACGGATTGGAACCTGGAGACAGTCCCGAAAAACTCAACCTCACACAACCCACTGTGATTAGGCAAATGGCTAAGAGTTTCTTCGATGCTGGGTCGGATATGGTCCTCACCAATTCATTCGGTGGCAACAAGTTTATGCTAAAAAAATACGGGGTAGAATCACAACTACACGAAATCAATAGAGAAGCAGCAAGTCTAGGTCGTATGGCAGCAGGGGAAAATCAATGGGTTATAGGGTCCATAGGTCCCTCTGGTGAATTTCTTCAGCCATTAGGAAACGTAAGTCATGAAGAAATGTATGATGCATTTGCAGCACAAGCCCAAGCACTTGAAGAGGGAGGCGCAAACGGTATTCTCGTAGAAACGATGACATCACTCGATGAAATAACAATCGCTATTGATGCTATCCATAAATCAACTGCACTGCCAATACTTGCTACGATGACATTTGATAAGGGGCCAAGAGGTTATTTTTCGATGATGGGCGTCACGCCTGATCAAACTGTAACAGCACTTTCAAATACTAATGTTGCTGTTCTAGGTGCTAACTGCGGCAACGGAATTGACCAAATGACAGAGATTTTCGAATTACTTAGGAGAACATCTTCCAAGCCAATTCTCATTCACTCCAATGCAGGAATACCAAAAATTGTAGGGAAAGAGGTAGTATATAATGAAGAGCCAGAGTACATGGCAGAGTATTTCATCTCTTTAATTGAAAGAGGTGCTAAGATTGTAGGGGGCTGTTGTGGAGTTACCCCAAAACATATTGAAATGCTAAGAGATCTTCTAGATAAGAAAGGACTCTGTTAAGGATGCAATCAGAATCAGTGAATGTTAAGTCTGTCTTGCAGGTTATGCATGATTATGGTAAATGCATAAGTCTTATTCCAATGGATCCCCATTTTGAAGACATGTCAGTAGCGTTGTATCTAAAAAATAAGACCTTTACTGTTTGGACATTCCACCGGGCAGAAGGATATCAAGAAAGGCTCATTCAAATCACTGAACAGTTAGTTAGCTTAACGGATATGAAATCCATTAAAGACTCCCCCAACCAACTCACATTTCCCGATGAAATCATTCCGATAAGTCCATTGAAATTTGCATTCAGGTTAGCAGTAGAAAAACCCTACGGATTTTCCCTCAACAAAGGACGGATAGAGGTACGCGATACAAAAAGTCCTTTGACTATTATTGCAACTCCCGAGAATACAGCCGACGGATGGAAATACACAATCAGTTCCGAGGGTGAATATAAAAATATTCCCATGAGAATCAGGGCAGTAATCCGCGGATTATCTAAATTTGGTAGTCTGGAAGAAATTGATAATATTTCCGCATGTTTTCCATCTCGAAAACGACATGACAAATTAGTTCGACTGATTTTACCCTATGCCAAAAACATATCCGCGGTGGAAGACCAACTAGAGTCGGATAATATGCGTGGTCAGTTAACCACACAAACACTGGGTTTTTCCCAAGTTTAGGGAGGATAATGTGACTTTAGTAGAAACAATGAAACCTAGAGAACGCGTTCTAAATGCTTTGGCTGGGAAACCTGTTGACCGCACACCAGTGTCAAATCCTACAAATGTTGCAACTGTGGAATTAATGGACTTAGTCAAAGCTCCTTTTCCAGAAGCCAATCGTGATCCAGAAATGAACGCCCGCTTAGCCGCTACTGGTTACACTGAACTCGGCTTTGATAGCATTATGCCAGTATTTTCAATTATACAAGAATCGTCGGCACTCGGATGCGAAATGCAGTGGGAAACAAAAGACAACTGGCCCACAGTACGAATGTACAATCCAATTTGGTCTGGTCCTGAAGACGTACACATACCTCAAGGGTTCTGGTCACACAAAGATATTGTAGTGGTCTTGAAATCACTGGAGATTCTTCAAAAAGAATACGGTGACCAAGTAGCCGTTATAGGTAAATCAATGGGTCCATGGACGCTTGCATATCACGTGTTCGGTGTGGAAAAGTTTCTTCTTATGAGCATCGATGATCCAGATAAAACTAAACGATGCCTCGACAAACTAAAGGAAATTTCTGTGGCATTTGCCCTAGCGCAAATCGAATCCGGTGCGGATGCCTTAACCTTTCCCGATCATGCCACGGGCGATCTTGTCAGTGGGGAATATTACCGAAAATTCCTCATGGAACTCCATCAAGAAATGGAGGAGAGAATCCCATGTCCTCTTATTCTTCATATTTGCGGGAAAACAGTAGATCGACTAGGATACATAGCTCAAACAGGCATGGCAGCATTTCATATAGACTCTAAAAACGATCCTCATGAAGCAATGGAAATAGCAGATGGGAAAATTCGATTAGTAGGTAACCTCAACAATCCAGAGTTATTGTATTCCAAAAATCCTGAAGATATCCGAGAAGCTGTTTTCAATTGCTTAGATGCAGGAATGAATCTAATCGCGCCTGAATGTGCTATTCCTTTAGCAACTAAACTGGAAAACTTACTAGCTATACCGGAAGCTGTTAAAGAATGGCATAAAACACATTAAGGAGATCATCCAAACTGAACTACGCAAAAGATATCAACAAGTTCATTATCATCGGAGAAAATATACACACAACAAGGGTAGTCAAAAGAAACGGGAAAAGATCCGCTACTTTAAGTAATGGCACCGAAGTCGTTTCTTTTATAAATAAGGAAGGCAATCAAGACTACATACTAGTCACTGACTCCCACAAGGAGAAACAATCCTACCAGCAAGGCCATATTAAGCATATGATGCTGGCAATAGAAAGTGGCATGTCTGGTTCTGAAGAGGCAGTGAGTTTTCTTCAATCAGAGATTTTAGCGCAGGAACTCAAAGGTGTGCATTTTCTCGATCTTAATATCGATGAAATTTCCTACAAGCAACCAACACAAATTGCTGCAATGGAATGGTTAGTTGACCTCTATCAAGAAATTGCCTCCACTCCTCCTAGCATTGATTCTTCCAGTACCGATATCATCCAAGCAGGTCTTAACAAATACAACGGGGTTTTAGGCCGGCCTCTAATCAACTCCGCTGCTCTCGAGAGGGTTGATACGCTGGATCTTGTGAGAGAACATAACGCGCAAGTGGTTGTAACAGCTGCTGGCAGAGAAGGTATGCCGTCAAATTCAGCAGAAAGGGTTCAAAACGCCAAGGCTATGATAGAGGAAGCATTAAAGAGAAATATAGAGCTTTCAGATATTTTCGTAGATTTATTGGTATTCCCTATTTCTGTAGATAGCACCTTTGGCACAGACTACCTGAACGCAGTAGCTGATCTGCGTCAGGAATTCGGACAGGAAATTCATATAATTGGCGGCCTTAGCAACATATCATTCGGGTTACCAAAGCGCAAACTTATCAATGCGGTCTTTACCAAGCTGGCCATTCAAAACGGAGCAGATGGAGGCATAATCGACCCAGTGCAAACAAGTATCGAAGAAATATTAGCACTTGATCTAAATGACCCTAGTGCGGCAATTGCTGCTGATATGCTAATGGGACACGATGAGTTTTGCGTACGGTATCTTCAGGCTTTCCGCTCCAATAAATTATAGAACGTTCAGTTTCTAACCTTGTTTTATGCACAAATAAAGGGTATTTTAGTCAGGCAGTAAGAAGGAACAGAATATTGTTATGCCAATTACCAACAAAGGTCTTCTAGAGGAATTAACCCATATATCAAAACAGGACGAACTCCAACATATCACTAAAATGTTGGAGAAAACTGATGCCCTTATGCAGCAGGTTTCGTACGCATTGATCTGCGGTGACAACGAAACAGTTGATCGGCTTACCAAACAAGCCTTAGATGAAAACTATGAAGCTAATACTATCCTAGACGATGGTTTAATAGCCGGGATGGCTATTGTTGGCATAAAGTTTCGCGACAATATTATTTTTGTCCCCGAAGTACTCATTTCAGCACGAGCTATGAAAGCCGGTATGGCCCATCTCGAGCCTATTCTTTCAGCCTCCGACATACCTCCCCTAGGCATAGTGATTATGGGAACAGTCAAGGGAGACCTTCATGATATTGGCAAAAACCTTTGTATAATGATGCTTCGAGGAGCAGGATTTGTAGTTCATGACTTGGGAGTAGACACAAAACCTGAAGAATTCATTGAAGCAATTGAAGAGCAAGAGGCTTCTTTAATAGGTATGTCTGCCCTTTTAACAACCACTATGCCTAATATGGGCAGAACTATAGAAGCGTTTGAGGAAGCTGGAATCCGTGATGCAGTCAAAGTCATGGTAGGAGGGGCACCGGTAACTCAAGATTTCGCAGACGAAATGGGTGCGGATGGCTACGGAAAGGATGCCATAGATTGTGTTGACATTGCCAAGGAACTCTTGAATCTCAAATAACTACTTTCCCGTTGATTTTGCCAATCCTTAAAAGCCACGTATAATTAGCCAATCTAACGTCTTGAATATTCAAGTCATGGAGCAATAGACGTGCAAACTGCAAGACTAAGATTGCTAGAAATCTCCTATGAAATATCCCGCTCGATTTTGCATCGACTTAAACCTGTGTTCAGGCAAAATAGAGTGACAAGTACAGTTTTTATTGGGATAGAAACAGTTACTAAAAAACCACTATTTAATTGTAAAATGTGCGGTCAGTGCATATTGCACTCAACAGGTATGGTGTGCCCCATGAATTGTCCCAAGAATCTCAGGAACGGACCATGTGGAGGTGTACGCCAGAACGGAAACTGTGAGATACAACCAACCATGAAATGTGTGTGGGTACGGGCATGGGATCAATCAAAAAAGATGCGAAATCATCAAAAGGATATTTATACTATACAAAAGCCACTCGATCGGAGACTAACAGGTACTTCGGCTTGGCTTAATGATATACACTCATCTACTAGGTAACTTATCATGCCATATGCTTCTAACCTTCAAAAATTATTTGATAATAAAGACTTTGTGATCACCAGTGAAGTTTCTTCTCCAGATGCTAGTACCCACTCAACACTAATTGAGAGACTAGATCACCTGAAACACTCGTGTGACGCAATAAATGCCACCGATGCATCTGGAGCACATTGTCATATGTCTAGTATGGCAGCAAGTAAGATTATGATCGATCAAGGTATTGAGCCCATCCTACAAATATCCTGCAGAGACCGTAATCGTATAGCTATTCAAGGAGACGTTATTGGGGCCCATGCACTCGGAATACGTAATATTTTATGTCTGACCGGTGATGGTGTTGAAACAGGAGATCATCCTGAAGCGAAGGCCGTATTTGACCTTGATTCCATTACTTTACTTCAAACCATATCTCACATCAAGAATACAGGTACTTTCCTAAGTGGCCGAAAACTCGAAAATCAACCTGATTTGTTTCTAGGAGCAGCATCAAATCCATTCGCTCCTCCTTTTGATTTTCGCCCATTCAGGCTTCAAAAGAAAATAGAAGCAGGTTGTCAATTTATCCAAACTCAGTATTGCTTTGATATACCCCGATTGAAAAGCTTTATGGAAACAGCACGGGATCTTGGATTAGACAAACAATGCCACATACTTGTAGGAGTAGGCCCGCTAAAATCCGCAGCAACTGCTGAATGGATTACAAAAAACGTACCAGGGGTCGTAATACCGGATGAGACAATTGGGCTACTTAGAAGAACACCAAAAGAATCCCAGATTCAGGAAGGCAAAAAAATATGCATTGATATCATCAATCAAGTGAGGTCCATTGAAGGAATTGCTGGTGTACACATAATGGCATACCTTTTAGACCATTTGGTTCCTGAAATTGTTTCAGAGTCCATTCTAGATAAAGAAGTGAAGTCCCGAAAATCGGGGAACTAATTTGATGGATACATCTTATGAATATTAGTAACCCTCAGAGAAAAAAGGCCCTTGAAGAAAGTCTAGCAAAATTATGGGATATCTATCAGGGCATCGCTGATACAGCCACAGAAGTTTCTAAGTCGCGTTGCCCATATAAAAACGCATTAGACCAATGTACCGCACGTTTTGGATGTCGGAATCAAAAGGTTGTTACAACCTCTAAATGTAATGAGAAAACCCTCCCTATATGCACTGGTAGCGATAAATTAGATTATCGTGACGCTTGGGAGAGCTAGGCAATACACATGTCCCAAATTAATTTCGAACAGGTTTCGACTGATTGTCAAATCGGAAAATCAATATTTGAGCATGCAGATTTACTGGGAGTAAAAATACCAACATCGTGCTACCGTAATGGCCGGTGTCATGAATGCATTGTGGAAATCAAAGATGGTGCTGCAAACCTAAATTCCCCTTCAAAGAAAGAACTATTTCTCCAAGAAAACTTCCGATTAGCCTGTCAGGCTATAGTAGAAAAAACTTCCTCGGATATTCATTTTGGATTGTCCAGGAAGCAACGGCAAATCCTAACGAGTTATATACCACAAGAATTTGAAATTCTTCCACGCATTACACATAAGGACGGTAAGGTATACGGAGACAATACCATCTTGAGTGACTACGATGGATTTATATACGGAATAGCAGTAGACATCGGGACAACCACTGTTGCTTTCAACATTGTCAATCTTGAATCGGGAGGCATTATATACACAGGATCGTTTGAGAATCCTCAAAAGTTTGGTGGCAGTGATATTATGAGGCGCATTTCATATGATGCTACCCCCTTCCGGGGTGAACTTCAGAAAGCAATTATTTCAAGTCTCAATCACGAAATAAGAAATGCTTGTAAACTACTGAAAATCAGACGTAAACATATATATGAAGTCTTGATAGTAGGGAACTCGACAATGAGAGACCTGTTTTTTGGATTAGACGTCCAATCAATTGGACAAAAGCCATATAAATCACTGACAGAACATGAATTAAATCAAGGAAAACGGAACTCCACTACCCTACATTCCACCGCTAAAGAGCTGGGAATCCAAATGTCCCCACAGGGTTTAGTGTACGGTGCACCTATAATAGCCAGCCATATCGGAGCCGATGTGGCTGCAGACTTAATAGCAACTAAAATGGATACAGAGGACAACGAAATACAGATGCTCATTGACATCGGAACCAACACTGAAGTGCTTATTGGAAATAAACATGGCATGCTCGCAGCTTCGTGTCCGGCTGGACCTGCCTTTGAAGGCGGTGAGGTAAAACACGGTATGCCAGGATATGCCGGTGCTATTGAATCCCTTGCTATATTGGAAGATCATTCTATACGGTATAAAACAATCGACGATCAGCCAGCAAGTGGCATTTGTGGTTCTGGATTAATTGACGTCATAGCAGAGCTGAGAAGGACCGGTCAGCTCAACTCCCTTGGGGCTTTTATAAATAATTCAAAAGAGTTTCTTATTGAGGAAAAGAGTCGAATTACTATTGACCGTCATGACCTTAGTGCCTTGGCTCAAGCCAAATCTGCTAATTACTGCGGTCAATATATAGCCGCTAAAAAATATGGTGTTCAATTTTCAAACGTACAGACTGTTTTACTCGCAGGAGCATTTGCAAACTATATCAATATACCAAATGCTCAATCTATAGGTTTGATACCATCGATAGACAAAAATCGTTTTGTAAAATGTGGCAATGCCTCATTATTAGGAGCAACAATTCTTCTGCTGTCAATAAAGAAACGGCAAGGATTACAGGATTTAATCACAAATATCCGCCATATTGAACTTGAGACGGAACCTGAGTTTTTTGATATTTTTGTTGAAGGATGTATGTTCCAACCGATGATAAATTAACTAGAACACGTAAAGACAATGCACAGCATTGTTTGACAAGCATCCTCAATTAAACGATAACAATATTAACTAACTTACTCATTACAAACTGAAGAGGATATATGAATTCAAACAGCAAATCCAAAAAATTTACAGTCTTAATTACTGACTATGCTTGGCCTTCTCTTACGGTAGAAGAATCAATCCTTTCAGGTATCGCATCTATAGTGAGCGCACCCGACACAAAACCAAGCACATTAGCTGAACTCGCAGCCGATGCTGACGCCATAATGTTCAACTGGGCAACAGTGCCAGAAAGTGTAATTCTCAATGCACCAAAATGTGTACAACTTTCAAGGTTTGGTGTAGGCATTGATAATATTCCTCTTAAACTTGCAACTGAGTTGGGCATAGTAGTTACAAATATCCCTGATTACTGTGTTCAGGAGGTTACTAGTCATGCTTTTTCCCTAATCCTAGCTGTCAATAGACAACTACTCCCCTTCAGTCAGCAAACACAAATTGATCTCGCAAGTCCCGTACCAAGGCTCAGCAATCAGACACTTGGCCTGTTTGGGTTAGGAAGACAAGGTCAATTGATGGCAAAAAGAGCATATGCATTCGATATGGACGTTATAGGATATGACCCTTTTATTAAAAAGCAGGATGTCACCGGAACAAATGTCAGATTAGTCACTTTTGATGAACTTTTATCAGAGTCCGACCTTATATCTCTTCACGCACCCCTTACAGCCGAAACAAAAGGAATATTTGGAGCAAACCAATTCAAACAGATGAAGAGAACAGCCAGCATAATAAATGCCGCACGGGGTGGTATCATTGATACTGAAGCATTAGTACAGGCCATTCAATCGAATCAAATTGCTGGAGCAGCATTAGATGTGACTGAACCAGAACCCTTGCCGCTCGATCATCCCTTACGCTCTCTTGAAAACGTCATTTTAACCCCACATGTCGCATTTTTTTCGCAACAATCCCTTCAGGAACTCTCGAGGAGGACTGCTCAGCAAGTCTTTGACGGATTAACAGGAACTACACCTGAAAACATCAGAAATCCGGAGGTACTACCATACAAAAGAACAGTAGCTACATAAGCAAGGTACCTACAAACCTATCGGATCAAACAATTGTATTTTTTGACAGCTCCTGTAATCTGTGCCATTCGTTTGTCACATTTTTATCTGACAAAAGGTTTACAGAGAAACCACAATTCTTGGCTTTCAATGCACAGGAGACCAAAGCTTACCCCGAAATAACTACTCAACTGAATTCGAACTTATCAGTTGTGGTGAAAAAAAATAATCAGACAGTCACTGGCGGACCTGCACTTAAGACCATAGCAAGAGCGGTGTCCTGCAAAAGTTCACTATGGCAAATTATCTGGAGTATAGTAGTCAGGATTTTGGACTCTGTCCCCGACTTCTTACTCACCAGCCTGTACAAACATATTGCTAAGCACAGACATCGAATTTTCGGACAACGAAAACCTGAATTTTAGCTATATCATTGATCCGTAAACTTTTTCGGGTGGAACCAAAACCACTACACTTTCTTGCCGAACCATGGCTTGATCATACTCCTCCCAATTAGGATGTTCTTGAGTACTACAAGCTATATAGGCGTCTCGAAAAAGTTGGCGCATGTTTTTGGCCTCAGTGTTCTGATAGTCAAACAGTTGTGCATTACCTTCAATAGCAAGGTAATGCCGCCAGTCAGGAGTCACTGTCAACACAGTACAAACCGGATCTCGTCGAAGATTAGCTATTTTCTGAGAACGAGGATAAACGGAAACAAAGACAGCTTTGGCATCATATACACCACATACAACAATACTGGAATGCAGTAATCCATTTGGTCTTCGGGTCGTAATCACTCCCTGGTGATTTTTTTCCATAAAATTCTTAGCACTTCCAAAGTTCATAGTACCATCCTTTAACCTATCGATTCTTAGACACCACTACTCCAGCAGTTGTTCCGGTAAATTGCCCATCAGCAACAGCTATTTGCCCGTTGACGATCACGTAGTCAATACCAACTGGATACTGACGAGAATCAAGAAAAGTGGCTTGATCTTTAACTATAGTAGGATCTAAAACTACCAAATCAGCATCAAAGCCAACCCGTAAGAGTCCTTTTTTATGTAATCCCAGTTTCTGAGAGGGAAATCCTGTCATTTTCCTGACAGCTGTTTCAAGACTTAACACTTCATCTTCTCTTACATACTTCCCCAAAACTCGTGGATAGGTACCGTAGACTCTTGGATGAGGATTACCAACCTGGTATAAGCCATCGCTCCCGATCATTGTCACTGGACTCTGCATAACAGTTTTGACGTCATCTTCAGACATAGAAAAGTTAACCATGCCAACTGCACACTCTTCTTCAATCAAAAGATCCAAAGCAACGTCTATACTTTCTTGGTTCCGAAGATCACTTAGTTGTTTGAGTGTCTTCCCAACACATACTTTGTTTTTGTGCGACTTAACTTCTGTTATGAGAATCTCATCCAGAACTCCCCCCATACGGGTTTCCCCGTGAGAATTCAGAAGTTGATTTTGAATTTCAGACCGAATCTCGTTGTCCTGCAAACGCTCGACAATCTTCTCAACGCCTCCTTCTTGGGACCATGGTGGCAAAATAGCCTGCAAAGTAGTACTGCTTGCCGAATAAGGATATTGATCTATTGTTACATCTAATCCGCTATTCCTAGCATTTTGAATAACCCCGAGTGACTCGATAACCTTACCGTGATTCAGTTTCCCAGCAGCTTTGTGATGAGATATCTGAACAGCGATATCAGCACCCTGACAAATAGCAATAGTCTCTTCAACTGAATTAATCAGATTCTCTCCTTCGTCCCGCATATGAGTAGCATAGATACCTCCATGTCTAGCAGCAATTTTAGCCAGTGCGACTATTTCCTCGGTCTCCGCATAATTCCCTGGAACATACACTAACCCTGTGGAGATTCCATAAGCACCAGCCTCCATCGCTTCATCCACCAACATTTCCATTTCCGATAATTCGTTCTGTGTGGGAGCTCTCTGTTGAACACCCATAACCGCTATGCGTACGGTTCCGTGCCCAACTAAGGGAACTAAATTTGTTGCAGGAGAAGAATCGCTAACTTTCTGCAAGTATTCTTTAAAAGTACTCCAGCCCCAATCTACTCCTGTAGGAGGAGTGATAAAAGCCATAAATTTCTTCAACTGTTCGGAAGTCTTAGGGTATAACGGAGCTGCAGTAAAACCACAATTGCCTCCAACCTCAGTGGTTACACCTTGCCGGAGCTTGTAGTCCTGTACTTCCTTATAGAATAAGGTCAAATCAGGATGGGCATGCATGTCTATAAATCCTGGGCAGACTATATTTCCTGCAGCATCAATTGTCTCTTTTGCCTTGCTATTAACTCGACCAATCTCAACAATTTGCCCCGCATCTACTGCAATATCAGCGCTATACCATGGATTTCCAGACCCGTCGATAATTTTGCCATTACGTATAATAATATCTAACACAAGCGAATCTCCTGTTCATTCAGAATCTTATTAATGGTTTGCTATCTGTTCAGGAATCAAACCATATACCTTAACAGCGCGTTCTGGACTGATTTTATTATTCCTAACATCTTCTAACACCGCTTGGTGATCTCGGTTAGCAGGATCACCCCAACCTCCCGCACCAGGCCATTGAAATCTTAATCGATCACCTTTCTTTACATTTATCAAAAACTTCGTTGGCATATCTTGTGTATGACCAGATTTTGAATTCAGCGTAATTACTGTAGGTGATGGTGAGTGACCACCAAACAGACCGTAAGGCTGAGTTGATTTTCTATCGGCGCGAACCTGTACCTGAATATCATCTTCAAGATATCTAAATTCTCGAACCATTCCTAAGCCGCCTCGATACTGTCCTGCTCCTTCACTATCTGTCACAAAACCGTAATCGAGTACCTGCAAAGGCTGGTCAATCTCCAATTGTTCTGCTGGGATATTTGCAACAGTAGAAAAACCAGGGACCTGAGCATCACAAGCATCTCGCCAAGGATAACCCCCTATCGCTTGTTGATTGTGAAATTCCAATTGTATCCACGGCACCCTCTGCACCTTGGAGTTATTGTAACCACTCATACTTATTCCTAGTTCACATCCTCCAAAACAAGCAAAAACCTCGCTAGGAAGCATCTGAGCAAACGCGCCAAAGACTGCCTGAGCAACCCGTAAACACCCCAAAGAACGAGCAGCTACAGGGGCTGGAGGTAATGGATTAACAAAGGTACCTTCAGGAGCAGTGACTGTCACAGGCTTAAAATAGCCCGCAGTATTCGGTACATCATAGCCCATAGACCCCAGCACACTTCTCAGCACTGCATACACCATAGCTTTACTGGTAGCAAACACTGGTTGAATAGCCCCTTTGCACTGCTCAGATGTACCAGAAAAGTCAACATGTATTTGATCGCCCTGCTTCGTCAGATTAACAGATATTTTAATTTGTTCGTCTGAAATACCGTCACCATCCAAGTAGTCACTGAACAACCACGAACCATCAGGAAAACGGCTTATCCCTTTCCGTGTAAGCTCTTCTGTATATACAAGCAATTCATCCATAGATTGCTTGATTTGTTCCGCACCAGATTTTCTAACTAATTTTTTGAATTCTCTTTCTCCAAAATCTAACGCAGCCAATTGCCCTTGCACATCACCCAATACCTTATCAGGTACACGAACTGCCTTTTCCAACAATCTAAATAAAGCATCATTCGGATAGCCTTTTTCATACAATTTCAATGGTGGAATACGTAACCCTTCCTGGTAAATCTCAGTTGAATCACACGCATTACCTCCCGCAACTCGACCTCCAATATCGGTTTGATGGGTCATCGCACAGAGATACCCAACTAAATCGTCGTTGAAAAAAACTGGTTTGAAAAGGAAAATATCAGGAAGATGACTCCCTCCCTCATATGGATCATTGTTTATTAATACATCACCAGGATAAATTCGAGATTCATATCTCTCTAGGCAACTCTTCAGAGCAGGCATCATACCTCCTAAATGAATAGGAGAACAAAGTCCCTGTCCAACGAGTTCACCCCGGGGACTCAGTACCGCCGTAGAAAAATCCATACCAGTCTTTACAACAGATGACCGAGAGGTACGTACAACTGTAAGAGCCATACTGTCAGCAATACTCTCTAAGGAGTTCTTAAGTACTTCTAATTGAATATAATCACTTGCAGAAGTCATAAACGTCTATCACCAAACTTTCACACGTTAACACTCATCATTGCTTATAGATTACTATATCAAAAACCCACCTGTTAACTTTAAACCGATGTGAGTAGGGTACCGAACCCAGATTGAGACTGCAACATGTTTACAGTACGTAAAGCAGACCACATCGTTACTTGGTTGGCCGTAAGAACCGGTTTAGATAATTCAGCCTCCAGTTCAGTGACGATTTCAAGAGAACGCCAGGCAGTACAAGCACAAAAAAGCACATCTGCCTCACTGCGACACACAGACTTAGCAAAATTCTTTACCGATAGAGATGACTCTTCGGAGGTTTCAGAAACCTCCTTATTAGCAGTCGAGGGATCTCCCTCAATATTCAATACTGTAAATCCGCTGTTACTAAGAAACCTTTGGATTCTGTCATTTTCGTCATCTCCGTAAGGAGTAGCTATAGAAATTTTCCTAGCACCTACCGAATGTAATGCTTCAACCACGGCACTAGCGGTAGTTACACCGGGAACTCCAGAGGCAGTTTCTATTCTGGTAATAAGTTCTCTGTCATAGCCAATACCCTTGAGCACACTTCCTCCAGTGCATGCATAAGCAATAACATCAGGATGCAGGGAGGCAAGCATAGTAGCAGCTTCATCAATTCCTTGATTCATCTCTTCTTGAATCTCATAATCACCGATAAGTCCAGATTTCCTAAGAATCCTATGGAAATGAACGGTGACACCATCTGGAGACATTTTGAAAAAATCACTTTCGACTGTAGTATTTGTGGAAGGTAAAATCACACCTATACGTTTATATAAAGACACACAACACCTCCAGTATCTCCTTATTTAGGAAAGACTTTCTTTTGGAGCTTCTTTACAGCAGTATACTAGTATTCCTATACTTACACGAAACGGAGTTTCATCTATGTCATTCAAGTTCACTTGCATCAAATGCAGCCATAGCCACGACCAATCCCAATACAGAACACTGTGCATTATGTGCGGTGGTTTGTTAAGAGCTCAGTACGACCAGTCCAAACCGAACATGCCATATTCGATTCCTAACAAACATGGCATCGGTAAATATCAGCCGATGCTACCAATAACTAACCCCGACAATATAGTGACTATGGGCGAAGGTAACACTCCCATTATAGAACTTGCATCCTTAGCCAAACACGTTGCTATCCAGGAAGTATATGCAAAACTGGAATATGTGAACCCCACTGGTTCTTTTAAAGATCGGGGAAACGCAGTGCAAACAAGTGTTTTAAAAGAGTTAGGTATTAACCGCCTAGCAGAAATAGGGGCAGGTAATACTGGACACTCTCTAGCATCATACTGTGTGCGTGCAGGGATCACCATGGACGGCTTTACCAGTATCTATGAAAAAGATAGCTCGAAGGTCAAAGTAATTGAAGGAACCGGGGCTCACATGCACTGGATTGAAGGTAATAAAGAAAAAGCCAGAAAAGCAATGACCTTATACTGCAAGGAAACAGGCATCTTAGATTTAACATATCACTTGAACCCCTACTTTATAGAGGGAAATAAAACTATGGCTTATGAAATAGTAGAACAAATGGATTCTTTGCCTGAAAATATAGTCATGACGGTCGGCAATGGATCTCAACTTTTAGGTCTGTGGTGGGGTTTTAATGAAATGAAATCAATCGGACGAATTGCAAGCATACCGAAGCTCCACGGAGTGCAATCCACGGCATTTCAACCAATGGTTGCAGCATTCCATGAAAAGAAGTGGCAACATGACGATAATAACTACACAATTGCCGTTGGGATTCGTATCCCAGCACCTCCCAGACTAGAAGAAGCTGTAAAAGCGTGTAAGCAATCAGGGGGACATTTCATTGCAGTACCTGATGAAGAAACTCTCGACTGGCAACAACGCTTGAATATCCTTGAGGGACTTTTTGTCGAAGCAACAACCAGCGTTGCCCTTGCTGGAGCAGCGCGAATGATCGAGAATAAGATAATCCCTTCAGATGAAAATATTTTATTCATTCTAGGGGGATCAGGATTTAAAGAGCCTATACCGTAGGTTCTGGCCTTCCAAGCAAGGAAAGTAATCCAATACTAAGTACACAGACGAAAAACATTCTCTCAGTTCATTCTATCCCGCAGAGTCGTGGTTTTTTGCGCGTTAACCGTTCGGGTATCTTGATCAATTACTACCCCGTAAGTAGTTTGAGCTTTTTCAATAGAAATCTTCTCTGCAACCACATCTGCAAGAACTAGTTGCGGTGACCTTTCCAAGGGATTACCCCATCCTCCTCCTCCTGGCCATTCAATGCGCAAAACGTCCCCTTTGTTCAGTGATGTAATAAACTTTGACGGCCATTGCTCTTCCTTACCAGCAGATTTAACCATGATTTTTGTGGGCAGTGAGGCTTTACCACCGTGTAACCCATAAGGGGGGTTCTTCATACGATCAGCCCTAACCTGAATAAGTGTTTCGTCCATCAAACATTCCCATTCACGAACCATACCCATAGCGCCACGGAATTTTCCAGATCCTTCACTATCCGAAAGAAACGCATACTCGTTGACTTTTACAGGTTGTTCTGCTTCCAACTGTTCTATGGGAATGTTTGACATATTTTGGGTGCCACCCATCGTTTGTGCATCCAAACCATCTCTATTTGAGAAACCGCCAACTCCTTGCTCATTGGCAAATTCCAACTGCACCCATGCTTTCCAAGGAGTTTTACTTTTATCATAACCGGCAAGGCCTACACCAAGATCACAACCTCCGGTACAAGCCATAACTTTGTCAGGCACCATCTGAGCAAAAGCACCATAAACTGCTTGGGAAGCCCTATACAAACCCAGAGCTCGAGCAGCTACAGGTGCTGGAAGAAGCGGATTAATGAAAGTACCCTCAGGAGCACTAATAGTCACAGGACGGAAATATCCTCCGGTGTTGGGGATATTCACTCCCATGGCACCCAGCACACACTTCATAACTCCATATACCACAGCTTTAGAAGTCGCGAATACAGGCTGTATAGCACCTTTACACTGTCTCGATGTACCTTCGAAGTCAACATCTAACCGGTCATCTTCCTTGGTCACGGTAACATGTATGGTAATTAATTCATCAGTAATCCCATCATCGTCAATAAAATCTTCAAAACTCCACTTGCCATCAGGCAACATTCTAATTCCTTGCCGAGTTACTTGTTCGGTATAGTCCAGTAACTCATCCTGGTACACCAACAGATCCTCTACTCCGTAGCGCTCTATAAGTTTTCTATATTCATTTTCACCGTAAACCAAAGCAGCTAGTTGTCCCTGAAGGTCTCCTAGTACCTTATCTGGGACACGAACAGCTTTCTCTATTATTCGAAATAACGACTCATTTATCTTACCTCGTTCATATAGTTTCAGCGGAGGAATCCTAATTCCTTCTTGATAAATTTCTGTACTATCACACGCATTACCACCGGGTACTCGACCTCCCACATCTGTATGATGCGACATGGCACATAACCAAGCAACGACCCGATCCCCTACAAAAACAGGTTTGTAGAGAAAAATATCCGGTAGATGGCTCCCCCCTTCATAGGGATCGTTATTGACAAAAATATCTTCGGGATAAATTCTATTGTCGTAATAGTCCAAACAAGACTCCAATGCAACACCCATACCACCTAAATGAATCGGACTGCACATCCCCTGCCCTACCAACTCAGCAGTTGGCGTAAGAATAGCTGTTGAAAAATCATGTCCTGTACGTACTACAGAGGATCGAGATGTACGTACTAGCGTAATCGCCATCCCATCACCTATACCCTCAAAGGTATTTTTCAACACTTCCAGTCTAACTGGATCGGAAAGAATACTCATCTTCAAATCCTCCTAGCGCATTAAGGAAAAATACTGCTTGATTTACATTATAGTATTTGAGAGGCATCTTAGCATGGAAGTTTCCATATTTGTATAGTAAACAGACAAAGAAACCGTAAGTACTAAAGACACAATAGAGTCACTGAAAAAAGGTAGATATACGAACTGTTGATCAAGCCACAGAATTTAGGTAAACTGTGCGCGAATGTAACTATTCGCAAGGGGGAGCTCATAAATGCCAAAAGATTATATCGGTGGAAAACGACCTGACTATCTAACTAT
>CEUZ01279780.1_pt1 | contig 24560 bp, 22 predicted proteins | sample 361511 | NCBI WGS metagenome assembly CEUZ01 (sample SAMEA2622822, study PRJEB7988) | marine metagenome | biome: marine biome (ENVO:00000447); feature: surface water layer (ENVO:00002042); material: "saline water (ENVO:00002010), including plankton (ENVO:xxxxxxxx)" | depth 5 m | reverse complement strand
AATAGAATTGGTATTGATTTAGGTGGAACAAAAATTGAAGGCATACTCACTGATGAAAACTATCAAAGTATAACAAGAAAGCGTATTCCAACAAACCAAGATGATGGTTACAATTCTATCTTGGAACAAATCAAAAATTTAGTTCTTGAACTTTCTCAAGAATCTGATGAAAAAATTTCTATAGGAATATGCACCCCCGGAGCATTATCTCTTGATTCAGGATTAATAAAAAATAGTAACACACAATGTCTTATTGGCAAAGATCTTCAAAATGATCTCAAGAACATTCTATGTAATAACGTAGCAATTGAAAATGATGCTAACTGTTTTGCATTAGCAGAAGCAAAATTAGGAGCGGGAAAAAATTCGAATATTGTATTTGGTATAATAATGGGCACTGGAGTTGGTGGTGGAATAATCATAGATGGAAAAATTCATCGTGGAAGAACTAACATTGCTGGCGAATGGGGTCATCATTGTATATATCCTGAAGGAAATAATTGTTATTGTGGAAACAAAGGATGTGTTGAGACTTACATTAGTGGGCCTGCATTGGAAAAAACTTGGTTCAATCTAACTAGTCAAAATCAATCTTTATCTGAAATTATCCAAAATTCAGCTAATCCCAATTTTTCTAACTGGAAGAAATCATTCCTTGATAACTTTGGTTTATCACTTGCAAATGTAATTGATATCTTAGATCCTGATGTAATAGTTCTTGGGGGTGGAGTTTCTAACATTGATTTTCTATATGATGAGGGAAAAAATACTGTTTATGAAAAAGTATTCAGTGATATTGTTGATACACCAATTGTAAAAAACAAACTTGGTGATTCAGCAGGAGTTTTTGGTGCTTGTATGTTATGATCTATTGAGGTTCAATAGTAGCAGGTGGTTTACTTGAGATTACATATGAAACCCATGTAACTTCATCAATCTCATTAGTTATTCTATTACTAATTTTCTCTAAAACTCCATGAGGTAACCTAGTCCAATCTGCAGTCATGGCATCTATTGAATCAACTACTCGAACTGTTACAATCCTTCCATATTTTCGTTCGTCACCAACTACTCCAACTGCTTTATCATCTCCAACTGCAGCATATGCTTGCCAAACCTTATCATAAATTCCAGCATCCCATAATTCATCTTCTACAATTTTACTTGCCTTTCTTGCAATTGATAATTTTGATGGAGTAACTTCTCCAATAACTCTAACAGATAATCCAGGCCCAGGGAATGGATGTCTTTTGAGTAATTTTTCAGAAACGCCTAAAATTCGTGCAACATCTCTAACTTCATCCTTGTATAGTTCTCTTAACGGTTCTAAAATTTTTAGATTTAACCATTCAGGTAGACCACCTACATTATGATGTGATTTAATCACTGCTGCAGGACCTTTTGATACGCCACTCTCAATCACATCTGGATAAAGTGTTCCCTGTGCTAACCAATTGAATGGACCTTTCTCTTTTGCAAAGTCAGAAAATACTCGAATGAATTCTTCTCCTACAATTTTTCTTTTCTGTTCAGGATCTGTCACTCCTTTTAGTTTTGAAAGAAAGTTTTCAGCTGCATCAATTCGATGAAAATTTAATGAAAAGTTATTTTTGAACATCTCCTCAATCTCTTCAGATTCTTTTAATCGAAGAAGCCCATTATCAACGAAAACTCCGGTTAGTCTATTGCCAATTGCTTTATGAATCAGTAATGCTGCTACTGTAGAATCTATGCCACCACTAACACCACAGAGTACATTTCCCTCAATTTTTGAAATATCATTAACAGTTTTTTCTACGAATCCTTCCATAGTCCATTCTTGTTTAGCTTGACAAACATTGAGAACAAAATTTTTCAAAATATCAGTTCCTTTTTCTGTATGAACTACTTCTGGATGAAATTGAATTCCAAATATTGTACGTTCTTTATTGGCAATTGCAGCTGCATGTGAATTTTCAGTATGACCAATAATTTCAAAACCTGATGGAATTTCTTCAGCTTCATCTCCATGACTCATCCATGCACGAATGGATTCACCAATTCCATCTAGTAATCGTGAATTTTCATTCATTGATAGTAGTGATGAACCATATTCTTTGTTGGATCTTTTTACTTTACCACCAAAATTGTTTACAATTAACTGATGTCCATAACAAATACCTAATAATGGAAGTTCAAAATTAAATAAGTCTTCATCAGGTTTTGGTGCGTTCTCATTATAAACACTAGAAGGACCTCCCGAGAAAATAATTCCTTTTGGATTCATTTGTTTTAGTTCTTCTGGAGAAATATCATATGGAACTAACTCTGCATAAACTGAAAATTCTCTGATTCTTCTACAGATTAGATGACTGTACTGTGAACCAAAATCTAAGACAATAATTTTTTCCATTTTCTTATTTAATTGAATTTTCGAGCATCCGTGTAAGTGACCATGTAGCTGTATTAATTATCTCGTCCAATCTTTCTTTTTGTCTATAATTTTTAATAATTATTTCTCTAATAGAAGGTCCATTTTTGTTAATGATACAATCGATCACAGAACTCTGATCAATTTTTCCATTTTTTACATCGTTACCATCAACCTTTTTCATTTCTCCAATTATTCTATCAATGAAAAAACTTCGAAGTGGAGGAGTTTGATCTGTAAGTCCAATATTATCATTAAGAATTATTGAAATTTGTTCTGGAGTAACAAATGCGTTAGCAATTACTTCTCCATCTTTATTTTTTTTGATAGGTATAGATTCAGGTTTGACTTCTTTTTCAGTGATATTAGTTTCTGCTTTTTTTCTAGGTAGTGCAGATGCTTTTGTAAAACTAGAATCTATCAAAACAACATCAATCAAGTCAAATAATTCTTTTTCTAAATTTTCTACTTCTTCTTGATGTTTGGCCATTCTATCAATTATTTTTTCTTTTAATTCTAGTATTTTTTTGATCTGTTCATCTGTATATTTCATAATTAGTAGAAAACTGATTCGGTATTAAAACGCATTCTAAAAGTTTTCAATATACTCAAGGTCAGCCAATTTGATCTTTTTGTATCCTTTGAGTGTTTTAGTTGAGTATAATTTTGTATTTGATTTGGTAGCAAACCACTCTAGAATATTCTTTCCAAATTTTAATTTCTTCAGTTTTGTCTTTTTATCAAAAATTTTATGTTTTGAATATTCTCCAATTATTTTTCCAAAATCCATTCCTACTAATACAATTTTTTTTGCATGAAAAAATTCAGCAAGAAAAACACATCTATCTCCATCAGTGAATCCTCCAAAATTTTGGATGTTTCCAAATGAATTAGTTTGCGTGCTTCCAATAACATTAGAAAATTTTTTTACAATTTCTAATTTATCAAAATTGTCACCATGGGCATGTACAATTATTGGAATTTTTTCTTGTCCAATTTTTTTAATGCTTTTCAAATCACCATCAAGATCTGTTACTAGAATAGTTGGGTTTATTCTGTTTTTCAAAAGTGCTTCAACTGCACCATCTGCTACAATTTTTGTTACATTTTTACATTTTTTAACATATGATAGTGATTTCTCTAATGATGGTCCTGCACCAATTATCAAAACAGTTCTATTTGTGATTAATTCTTCTAGTTGTTTTTTTGAGAATTTCTTTTTAATAATTGAATCCAGTTTTTTAGCTGAATTATAATCATCTATTTCTTTATACTCAAACTCTGTTCTTATTTCTTTAAATTTTGTTTTCCATCCTCTAACTGTCATATCACTCAAATAGATTACCTTATCATAAATCATATGACAAAATTAGGAAATCTTACAGTTGGTTTAAAAAATAAACCTACAATTATGGGGATTTTAAACTCAAGTCCAGAGTCATTCTATAAAAATTCAATAAAATCTACCAAAACCCAAATTTCAAAATTCATTTTAGATTTAGAAGAGAGTGGCGGAAAAATAATTGATGTAGGAGGAATGTCAACTGTACCATATAAAAAAACAATTGTTTCTGAAAAAATTGAGTCACAAAGAATTTCTAAAACTATCAAAATAATTCAAAATATTTCAAATATTCCAATTTCAGTTGATACATGTAGAGCATCAGTTGCACAAACTGCTCTTGAATTAGGAGTTGATACAATCAATGATATTTCAGGTTTAAAATTTGATCCAAAAATGCCAGGTGTAATCGAAAAATATAATCCATCTTTAATTTTATGTGCTTTTGGAAAAAAAACCATTAAAGGAAATTCCATTTTAGAGACAAAAAAATTATTACATGATAGTGTAAAAATTGCATTAAGAGTCAATATTCCAAAAAATAAAATCGTATTAGATCCTGCAATAGGTTTTTTCAGACGTTCATCAGATGTGAAAAATATTCTTCCATATACAAAAATCACATCTGATTGGGCTGAACGTGATATAGAGATCATTAAAAATTTGAGATCATTAAAAACCAACTTTCCTATTTTGATTTCTATTTCAAATAAATCATTTTTAGGAAAAATTCTAAGTAATGATAATCCAAAAGATCGAAATATTGGAACTGCTCTAACTGAAATGATATCGATCATGAATGGAGTAGATATTATCCGAACACATAATCCAAGAATTACCTCAGATGTCATAAAATTAACAAATTCTATAACTAAAAATTTCAAGAAAGGCTTATAACAGATTTTTTTTCTCTGGTATGAGGTTCATTTGACAATAAGAGAAGGATTCACTTTCGATGATGTTCTCCTTGTACCCAAATTTTCTGATATCACAAGTAGAACACAAACTGATCTATCAACAAATCTTTCACGAAACATAAAACTCAATATTCCTTTAATTAGTGCAAATATGGATACCGTCACTGAATCAACAATGGCAATTACTATGGCAAGACAGGGGGGAATAGGAATACTTCATAGATTCTTAACAATTGAAGAAGAAACTAATCAGGTACTAAAAGTCAAACGTTCTGGAAGTGTAATGATTGATAATCCTTACCAAATTTCACCAGATAAATCAATTGAAGATGCAATTGAACTAATGAATGAAAAAGAAGTATCAGGTTTACTAGTAGCTGATTCTAATTCCAAACTTGTCGGTATTCTTACTGAACGTGATGTTTTATTTGAATCCGAAAATTCTAAAAAATTAATTTCTGAGTTAATGACAAAAGATGTAGTCACATCGAAACAAGGAACAACATTAGATGAAGCAAAAGAATTACTGAAAAACAATAGAATTGAAAAATTACCTCTAGTAAATGATAATAATCAAATTGTTGGACTATATACAACTCAAGATATACTTGATTTAGAAAATTTTCCTAATGCATCAAAAGATAAGAAAGGAAGACCTCTTGTTGGTGCTGCAGTAGGAGTAAAAGGTGATTTCTTAGATAGGACTGAGGCATTGCTTAATGCTGGCGCTGATGTAATAGTTGTAGATATTGCTCATGGACACAGCGAAAATGCAATCAGTACTGTAAAAAATATCAAAAAAGCATTTCCTGATTGTGAATTAATTGCTGGAAATGTTGCAACAGCCCAAGGTACAGAAGATTTAATCAAAGCAGGAGTTGATGCAGTAAAAGTTGGAGTGGGATCTGGCTCTATCTGTATAACAAGGGTTATCACAGGTTCGGGCGTTCCTCAATTAACAGCTGTGATGGATTGTGCTGAAATTGCCAAACAACATGAAATTCCAATTATTTCTGATGGTGGAACACGTACATCTGGTGATGCTACGAAGGCACTTGCTGCTGGCGCTTCGTCAGTTATGCTAGGAAGTATGTTGGGTGGAACAGATGAGAGTCCTGGTTCAACAATTACAAAAAATGGAAAGAGATTCAAGTTTTATAGTGGAATGGCGTCTTTAGCTGCTGCAAGAAGAAGAAAATCGAAAGAAAATGTACAGATTGATTCTGGTGATGATCTTAATGATTATGTAGCTGAAGGAGTTGAAGCAATGGTTCCATACAAAGGAGCAGTTACTGATATTTTAGTTCAAATTACTGGAGGTATTCGTTCTGGGTTAAGTTATTGTGGTGGGCATAATATTCAACAAATGCAAAACAATGCAGAATTTATTAAAATGTCAAGAGCTGGATTTGCTGAAAGCCAACCCCATGATGTTGATGTATTATAGCTAATCTTTTATTGTTTTAAGAAACAGATTTTTCATGTTAAACAAATTTACCATAATTGGAATTATCATTGGAAGTACCATTTCCATTTTAGGTGCAGCATCAATGATTGATGCTTTAAATAATCCATTTGAAATTCAAGAGGACTCGAAAAGATTTGGAGTTGGTGAATTAGATAAAATTCAATTTAATGCACCAGAAAACTCATCCCAATCAATCACTATTGTAGGTGAAACATTTGATGTGAAAATTGTAACACCAAATTCTAATAATGATGTTAATGATAGTTTCAAGAATAAAGCTGCATTTACATGGACTTCCAGTTCTTCAGGTGAAATAACTATTTCAATACAAAATACAGGAGAAACTGAATTTATAGAAGATTATAGGTTTGAATTAGAACGTGATCCATTATTCTTCACTTATTCAATTATGGTTATGATTGCAGGAATTGTAATAATTGGATTCAGTGCTGGTTTTAGTGCTAGAAAACCAAAAGGATTCTAATCAAGTTCTGCTATTGCATACGAACCAATTATTTTAAGAAATAATGTATCCTTAGAAATTTTTTCTAAAACAGATTTAATTTTTTCATCTTCTTTATCTCCTAAGAGATCTACAAAGAAATTGTATTCCCAATTTGTATTCTTATTTGGTCTTGATTCAATTTTTGTTAAATTAATATTATTATCATGAAATTCTTTTAAGATTTTATATAATGCTCCTGGTTCATGTTTTACTGAAAAAATAATAGATGTTTTATTATCTGTTCCTTCGTTTGAATTACTATCTTTTGAGAAAATTAAGAATCTAGTATAATTACTTGAAGTATTTTCAATTCCCTGTTTTATTATAGGAACATCATACAAAATACTTGAAAAATTACTTGCAATCGATGCACAATTATTTTTTCCAAGATCTTTGATAATTTTGACACTTCCTGCAGTATCATATGTTGGGACTGTTTTCAAATTCATGCTTTGAATGAATTCACTACACTGACCTAATGCTTGAGGATGAGAATACACAGTATCAACATCTTCTAATTTTCCAGAACCAATTAGACAGTGTTCTATTTTTAGATAAACTTCTCCAATTGCATTCAGATTTGTATTTGTAATAGCATCAATACTTTGTCCTACAGTTCCCTCTATTGAATTTTCTACAGGCAATATTGAAAAATTACTTTTTCCATTTTCAGTACTCTTTAATGCATCTTCAAATGTACTACAAGGATTTGTTTCCATTTTATCTTTGTAAAATTTCCTTGCTGCATTTTCACTATATGCCCCATGTTCTCCTTGAAAAGAAATTGTTGTCATTTTAAACAATTATTCTAAGAAATCTGATTTTCCAAATTCAGTAGATAGTTTTCTATCGTCAATCCAACCACAGTCTTTACATTTTACAGCATCTCTCATTTGACCAACTGTACCATAACATTTTCTACATTTAGTAAATAAAACACCAAGTTCTTTTGAATCAATACTTGCATGTATTGTACCATTGATGTGATTAATTATTTTTGCTTTAACAACATCTTTTGCTAGTGCAATATTTTTTTTCCTGATATGTCTTGTAACACATATACATTCTAAATCAGAGTTTGTTTTTTTACCATTAACAAATTTTATCATAATTGCAATCATTGAAGGTAGATTTGCCTCTACAACACCAATAATTATATCTCCTTGTTTAGGAACGGTAATCTGTTTTTGTCGATTTATTGATGCTGATCTCTCACTAGTATCTAAATTTACTTCACCAATAGTTGTTGCTCTTATTGTATCATCATCTTCAAATGTATTATCTCCTGGAAGGTATTCTTCAATTAATGCAATTCTCTCTCCTGGAATTTTTTGATTTTCATGCATATGTATACCAAGTAATTTTTACTATTATTTGTTTTTAGACTCTCACATAATTGATTAAGCAGTTATTTTTATCAGTGATATGAGTGAACAAACATCTAGTAGATTTGTCTCTTATGCAGTATTTTTAGCCACATTAGGGGTAGTTGGAATAAGCATTATATCTGTAATATTCCCAGCTTTAATTTTATCAAATACATATAATCTATCCAATGATTTACAACCGTTTGAAACTAATTTTTGGTTACCATCTATCATCATATCTATTTCATCATTATTGATTATAGGATTTCTTTATAAAAATAGAAAAATTCCATCTTTTTTTTATTCTCGCATTGAATTTATTTTAAATTTTGAGGTTTCAAAGAAGGTTGCAATTATTGCTGGAATTATTATCTTAGGAATATACATTGGTTTTTCATTTAATGAATTATTTATAGATGAAAAAAATCAATGGCCAGATTTTTATATTCTTGAAACATCATTAGAAATTTTTCCATCTACTGATCATTGGAGTATTTACGTCAAAGAACAAAATACTAGATATGTTAGAATGATTTTGTTAGAGTTTTCACAGGACTTTCTTCAAAATATAAAATTATTACCGTTTGTTGGAAGTATTTTTGTTGTTGTATTTACTGCATTAGTAACTAGTCAAATTGCAAAAAAACGATTTGCTGGATTAGTATCCATGATAATTTTACTTCAAAGTATTACATTTACTGATTTTGATACTATTGCAGTGTATGAAAATTTCTGGGTGTTATTTTTCCTTATTTCTCTGTATTCGATTCAAAAAAAGTGGTGGTATGCTTCACCCATTTCTTTCATTATAGCTATTTTCACAAAAGCATTCATTGTAACATTTTTCTGGATGAATATTTTTTTCATTTATCGTGCAGAAATTTCTAGACGAACTAAATATCTATTATTTGGTTCGTATGGTGCTGTAATTGGAATTGTATATTGGATTTTTGAGAGTGGTAGAAGTATAATTTATGATGACGTTGTTAGATTAGATACAAATTCATTTTTTGATGGATTTACAGGTTGGGGTAACAACATGCAACTTGATCCGCTTGCAATTCTTTTCATTGTACCTTTAACAGTTGGTTTATTCAGGAAATCTTTGAGAGGAATAAAACAGGCTGATTCTGTTCTAATTTTAATAATGGGAACAATCTTTGCTGCCCCCTTAATCTCTTTAGTAACTGATTTTTATTTCATATTACCTTACAGATACATACCATTTATTGTAGCAATGGCAATGGGAATTGGTATTTTTCTTTCTAAAGAAAATTAGTTTCAATTAATTTTAGAACATAACTTTACGAGAGGATCTTCTAAAAAGTTAAAGAAATTCATTTCATTATCTCTAATTTCACGTAATATTTTATTAATTATTCTACTTGGCATGTCATGTTCTAAACAAGAATTAATTTTTGTTGACTTTGAAATAATTACATTTTCAAAGGATGTTTCAAATGGATATACATCAAGAAAGCTAGATTCCGATAAATCTGCCTTATCAAAAAACGAATTTCCTATTTTAGAACCATCAAAATCTGAACGATTTAATGTAGTTTCAATAAATTTTGTATCATAAATGTCAGAATCTAAAAATTTAATTTTATTTAGATTTGAACTACTAAAATCTGTAACCCAGATTACTGATTTCGAAAAATTTACATCATTTAATTCTGCATTACTTACAACTACATGATCAAGAAAACTATTTTTCATTTCAATTTTTTCTAAATTGATTCCTTCCAAATTTCCTCTATTCAAATTTACATTATTGAATTTAGAATTTATAATTTTAGCATTTTTAAAATTTACATGATCTAAATCTGAGAATGAAAAATTTGTATTGGAAATTTCTGTATTACCAAAGTTTGCTGATCTTAGGTTAGCATTTTCAAAATTTACATTATCAAATTTTATTTTATTAAGTGTACTCATACTAAAATCAGTATTAGAAAGATCTGCACCAGATATTATAGCACCACGTAAATCAGCACCTGATAGTGTAGCACCATGAAGATTAATATTTTTTAAATTAGTGTTTTGAATATTAGTAAATGATAAGTCAGAATTAGATAGATCAATACCTTCCAAATTCATACCTGAAAGATTGCAACGGGATAGGTTAGCTCCAGTCTTAATTTGTAGATCACATCTATTATCTGATATTTCTAAATTCTCTAAAGGAGAAATCCGGTACAATATTCCATCACCTATCGAAAGAATGTATAACATCCCATCAGGACCTTCTTGAATATCTGTAATTCCTAAAAATCCTGTACCAAGAACTATTTCATTTGCAAAATCACTTTCATTTAATACCAAATCTTTTAATTCAGAATTTTCAAAAACTAATCCTGTTCTATCATTATTTAATTTGAATTCATATAATGTTCCAGTATTGAAATCTCCAACTAAAAGTGAGTTATGATATTTTACAAATTGTTCCGATTTGACAAATGTAATTGCAGTTGGAGATACAGGTTTTTCCCAACTAAATTCTGGATTACTATAAACGAAGCCATTATTTGGTAATTCCTGAATTTGTTTTTCCGTAGCTGGTCCCATGATTGATGTCCATCCACTATTGAATCCAGGAGAAACCAAATTAATTTCATCCATTCTATCTGGTCCGTTTTCTGAAATCCACATATTTCCAGTTACAGGATCAATTGCTAAGCCAAAACTATTCCTAATTCCTATTGCAAAATATGACTCATTATTCTCCAGTTCAAAAATTGAACTTGTATAATCCTCATCACCTACTAATTGATTTTGTAATTTGCCATTTCGATTATTTAGATCTCCTAAAGTTCCGTAAACTATACCATCAGAATTTATTATCATTGGACCAGCATTATGTGCTTCAGTTCCACCATGAATTTGTTTTAACAATTTTGGTTCAGTAAATCTTTCTCCATTCCAATAATATTTGTAAAACCAATTTGATGTTGTATCATCTTCCAAATTTCTTGTAGTGTAATGCAGATAGATAGTAGTATCTCTAGCTAAAATTCCTAAAAGACCCTCTTCTTTCCCATCACTCACATCAATTTTTAGGATAGATTCATCAACGATTTTTCCATCTCTAATGAAGATAATATTTCCTGAATTTTTTTCTGTAATAAACAAATCATTTCCTATAAAATCAAAATTTGTTGGCCAATTTAAGCCCGTTACATATTCCTCAATTACAAGGGATTGATCTTTCAAAACAATTTTTTTGGCTTTCTCAGAATCATGAATATCTATTGTGTAATCTTGGCCATAAGAAGTTTCTAATTCTATAATATTGATTAGAAACACAACAGCCATTAAGATAATTAAAGTTTTTAAAAAATCATACATGTCAATGTTTAATTCTAATTATATATAACTAAATTCAAATTCTTGCATTGACAAATATTGAGAGTGAATTTTTTGTAAAAAAGCTCATTAAAAAAAATAATTTATTGATTTTTTCAGTTGTTAGTTTTTTAGCGGCCCAGAATTTATTTTTTCTATCAAATTTTGAAATAAATTTTCCGTATAGTGTAGATTTTTCTGATGAATTTAATGACATATTTTATTTTATTATAGAAGGAAAAGAAAGGTTTCTAGCTACTAAAGGCTTTCATATAATTTTATTTCCAAAATTAATCGCATTTCCATTTCTATATTTCTTTAAGTTTGATGTTACACATTTGTATTATTTACAATGGATTGTCAATTCACTTTCTTTGTATATTTTTTATTTAATAATTAAACAGACAGAAAAAAAATTATTCTGGACATTAATTCCAATTGCGGCATTCATTTTTAATCCATTAACATCTAGCGGATATTGGTCAATTTCTTTACTTCCTTGGTTATTTCCTATGTTAGGAATGATTTTAATTGTTTATTTATTTAATAGAAAAAAAATTAATGTTTCAGTTTTTAGTTCAGGAATACTTGTTGCTATTTTTAGTACATTTTCTATTGTGGTTGGTGCTGTAGTGTGGATTATTGGAATTCTAACATTATCTAATAATCAATATGAAGATCAAAGAAAAAAATTATTGTTATTATGGATGATGGGAATTCTAATTGTTGGAATTTTTTATTTTAACTTAGTTTCAGAAAGTAATGAAGAAATTCATTTTGAATCATTGTTTTCATTTTCTGGATTCTCATTTATTACTCATTATATTGCAAGTTCCTTCAGATTAAAATTTGAATTTTTGATGATGAGTGTTGGAAGCATTTCTTTATTTTTGTCTGGCATATTTATCATCATTTTTTCTAAAAAAGATTATTTTAGAGATTATATTCCATGGTTTACTTTTTTACTCGTTGGCATTTCTGGAGCATTAATTACTGCAATAGGTCGAGTGCAATTTTTAGACTCACATTTAGGAAATGAACCATACTATTCACCAATTTCACAATTATTTCAAATTGGATTAATTGTATTAGCAGGGAAATTAATTTATGAATTCAGAAAAATTCCTAAAAAAAATATTCTTGTCAGCATTTTAATTTTCTTAATAATTTCGCAGATGATTCTTTTAATTCCTTCTTATTATTCAGGTTGGGAAAGAGGAAAATATTATTTCGAAGAAAAAACAAGATACGTTTCTTGTTTCTCACTTCAACCGGATTATTCTTGTAAAGATATTATCCCAACACTAGATGATAATTTTCTTCACATGATTAATTATTTGATAAAAAACAAATACAGTATTTTTGATGAACATGAATTTCAGATTGAAAATAATTCTGAAGTGATGAATTTTATTGAATTTAAAAATTCTAAGAAAATTAATTCATTAAAAAATCATGTGATATCTATAAATGATTTTAATGTTGGTGAAGATTCCATAATAATTGAAGAGCCAAAAATATCAATTAATGGTTCTATTACAATACCTAAAGATTCTGTTGTGGAAGAATTGTATATCACTATAGATAATGTTCCTCTTCAGAAAATAAATAAGAATAATATACAAATTCTTGATGGTTCTCATTCATCGAATATCATCTTGTGGTCTACATATCTTATGTCAGGATATATTGAACCTGGTTGTCATTCATTGAAGATTTTTGGGATTTCTAATTCAGAAGAAATCTATTTAGTTAATGAAATTTCTATTTGTGTTTAAATTGAATAGAGGCTAATTATTATATAGAATTTTTTCTACAAAAAAACATGGTTTTGAAAGTCTTTCTTGGAGATCTCACATATAACACCGTCTCACTTGCAACAGATGCATTTCCTCTTAACGTAGGATTCATTGCAAGCTATTGTAAAAAATTATTTAATGATAAAATCGATATCCAGATTTTCAAGTATATTGAAGATATTGATAAAGCAATCAATGATTCTCCTCCAGACATTCTTGGTTTAAGTAATTATTGTTGGTCATTTAACGCAGGTCATGAAATTTTCAAGATGTTCAAAAAAGTTAATCCAAATGGAATTACTGTTTGGGGAGGTCCAAACTTTCCAATTGATATGCCTTCACAAGAAAAATTCATGAAAGATCACCCTGAAGTTGATGTTTATGTTCCAACTGATGGTGAAATTGGTTTTTCTAATGTTGTAAAATATTGTTTAGAATCAAATCTAGAAAATAATATTGACATAAAGTCATTTTCTAATCCATTAGAAGGATGTATTTCCAGAACAACTGATGGAAAAATACATTATATTTTCACTGATACAAGAATCAAAGAACTTGATGAGATTCCATCTCCATATAAAATGGGATTAATGGATAAATTTTTTGATGGACTTCTAACACCAATGGTACAAACTAATAGAGGATGTCCATTTCATTGTTCTTTTTGTACAGATGGAAAAGATTCTGTAAATGTAGTAAATAGATTTAGTATAGAACGTGTAAATTCTGATTTACAATATATTGCAGAGCATGTTCCTAAAACGACTCACAGTCTTCATATCAGTGATCTAAATTTTGGAATGTATCCTCGTGACATTGATATTTGTGATACACTTGCAGGTATTCAACAAAAATATGAATATCCTCATTTTATAAAATGCACTACAGGAAAAAATCAGAAGGATAAAATTATCAAAGCAATAAAAAAACTCAATAATACTTTACGAATTACAATGTCAGTTCAATCATTGGATCCTAATGTACTTGAGAATGTAAGACGTTCAAATATTAGTACAGAACACATGCTTCAATTATATCCTGCAATAAAAGAGGCAAATCTTGAAACCACTTCTGAAGTTATCTTAGGATTACCGGGTGATTCTTACAAAGGACATTTAGAAACTTTACGTCATCTTATTCGTGCAAAAATGGATGAGGTATTAGTCCATACTTGTATAATGTTTAATGGTTCTGAATTGGGAACTCCTAAAGAACGTGAAAAATGGAAATTAAAAACAAAATATCGTGTAATTCCAAAAGATTTTGCATTACTTAGTAATGGTAGAAAAGTTGTTGAAACAGAAGAAATAGTCATTGCAACTGATAAAATGACATTTGAAGAATATGTCGAATTACGTATTCTAGCATTTGTCATATTTGTTACAAATGTTGCAGTAGTTTATGATGCATTAAGAAAATTCCTGTTAGAAAATCAAATTGAGGTATTTGATTTATACTATTCCATGCTGAAGAATCTTTCAAAATCTAATAAAATCATTCAAGAGATAATAGAAAATTACAAAAAAGCTACTCTCGATGAATTATGGGATGACCCACATGACATAGTTAAACACTATCAGAATGATGGTGAATTCCAAAAATTACTTGATAATAAAGCCGGCATAAATGTAATGCAATTCCATCATGCCAAAATAATTGGTGATCACATGGATCTTTGGTTAGATTTTGCTATAGATTCTGCTAAATCTGTTTTACTGGAAAAAACACAGTTTACTCCTGAAAAAATCAAACAATTTGAGTCGATTACTAACTATTGTCGTGGAATATCGTTTGATATTCTCGGAAAGGATAGAATGCAACATAATCCAAAATATAATTTTGGATATGATATTTCTAAATGGTTAGAAGATAATTCCAATTTGAATTTAGAAGAATTTAAATTCCAAAAACAATCAGAAATCGAATTCATTCTAACAAAAGAACAATTTACAATTGTCCAAGATAATATTGACATGTATGGAGATACACCAGCTGGAAGAAGCCAAGTAATTAAACGATTACCAAGAAAATTCCTCTGGAGAAAAGCAATAGTTAATTAAAAAAACTATATTATTTTTTTACCGTAAAAATTGCAATTCCAAGTTTATTTTTTACACCATCTACTAAATAATTATTTGATGCATGTAGAGTTGTACGATCCCAGATTAATGCTGAAGTTGGTTTCCATTCAAAGATTTTTTCAATTTTTAAACTCTGTAATGAATAATAATCTATGTGAGTTAGAAATTTTTGATACTGAATTTTGTCAAAAGATTCTTCGTTGATAATATGCTTATTAGTCATTTGATTATATCGCTTATTTCCAATTAAAGATTTTACATATTCTTTAAATTCTTCTGAAATTTCAAAAATTCCTTCATTAATTTTAACTGTTTCATTTTTTTTATCTTTAATCACATCATAAAATTTTTTTACATCATCAAATGTAATGAATTTTCCATTTGCATCTGGTAATACATGATGATTCACAGAATTAGGTATATCAGGATTTTTTGAAATAAAATTTGATGCAGGTCCATACCATTTCCTATTAAAAAGAATTGTTTGTGCTTTACTACTTTCAGGAACAACTTCAAGTGGAATAAGAATTTGTTTTCCAATAATAGCGTTAGAATCATGTCCAGTATCTGCATGCATTGAAACTGGAAAAACAGTACGAAAAAAATGCGGTGGATACTCATCTGCAACTACATCAAAACGACCAATTTTTTTTTCAATTTTTTCAAGCAAAATTTCTTTGATTACAGGATCCCAATCTTTTACACTTTTTCCTATTTCTCCATTAACACCTAATCCAGTTTTTCTACCATCTTTTCTTTCTACAAATCTATTAGAGGCATTAATTTCAAAATCAAGTAATTTTTTGACTTCTTCTGGTATCAAAAAATTTTCAACTATTTCTGGAGGTGATTCGTTTGATTTAATTTGTTCTAGAGCCGTTTGAGAAAAAAATTCTTGCATTTTTCATAATCTCCAAATTAATTATATAAGTTAATATCTAAATATTAGCCATAGGAAATTAAATCCAATTTTTAATGATTTACTAACTGACTGACCAGAATATTTTGATTCACCAATTCTTTTTTTGAATGTAACTGGAATTTCTATAATTCGTAAATCTTGTTCTATAGCTAATAGTATTGTATAAAATCTTGCAGACATATTCCAAATCGATCTATCAGTATTTATTTTTGAAAATCTTTCTATCATTTTTTCCACTGCTGAACGTTTCATAATCATTAATCCACATCCAACATCCGTCAAATTGACTGTACCTAGATGGTTTAAACTAAAATATTTTAACTGAATTAATTTTGCCAAAAAGATATTTCCATATACATGTAATCTACCATTTTGATTATCTTTTTCAGTTAGAATTTGATGACTTCTAGAACCAGTTACAACATCACAGTTGTCTAAATAAGGTAATAATTTTTCTATATCTTTTCCATCAAAAGTTCCATCAGATTCAGTAACAACAATTACATTTGCATCAGTTTTTAATGATTCTTTTAATCCAAGAATATATGAATGAGAAAAACCTCTATTCTTTTCTTTTGTAATTACTTCTGCACCATTTGTTTCAGCCAATTTTACTGTATTATCAGAGCTATGATTATCTACAACAATCACTTTTTCAACAAATTTTTGTGTGATAAAATTTTTAACAACTGATTCAATTCCCTTTTCTTCATTAAATGTTGGCATTGTAACACAAATTTTTGGATTAATGACGTCATCTCTCTGTAAAAAATGACCCACATCAGTTTTGAATTGTTTTCTATTATACACAAAAATTAATGCAGAAATTATCCAAATTGCATCTGATAATAAAATCCATTTTATATAATCTGAATAATAAATGTCCTCTATTAGATTTTCTCCTTTAATAATTGACTCAAAACCAAAAGTCAACCACATGTAAATATTAACAGAAATCCAACCAATATTCACAAAAAATAGAATTGCAAAGAAAATTGATAATATAAAAAAGAATTTTTTCATGAATTTATCTGCTAATTTAGTAATAAATCATTTATTACTAAAATATAGTAGACATATACATGAAGGCAGTTATTCTTGCAGGCGGTTTAGGAACTCGATTAGGAGAAGAAACTCATCTAAAACCAAAACCTATGGTAGAAATTGGTAATCAACCAATGCTTTGGCATATAATGAAAATTTATTCAAATTATGGAATAAACGATTTTGTCATTTGTTTAGGCTATAAGGGGTATATGATTAAAGAATATTTTGCAAATTATTTCTTATCTAATTCAGATGTAACAATAGATGTTCAAAAAAATAAAACTGATATTCATAATTCAACTATTGAGCCATGGAAGATTACTTTGGTAGATACTGGTCAAAATACTATGACTGGTGGAAGAGTAAAAAAAATTCAAGAATATTTGAATGACGAAACATTTTGTTTAACATATGGTGATGGTCTTAGTGATGTGAATATATCTGAATTAATTAATTTCCATCAAAAAAATAAATTTATTGCTACTGTAACGTCAGTTCAACCACCAGGTAGATTTGGAGCTCTAACATTAGACGGTGATAAGATAACCCACTTTATGGAAAAACCAAAAGGTGATTCGTTCTGGATAAACGGTGGATTTTTAGTTTGTGAACCTCAAATTTTTAATTACATTGAAAATTTTGATTCAATCTTAGAAAGAGAACCATTACAAAATCTTGCCAGAGAAGGTAACCTTGGTGCATATAGACATAATGGATTCTGGCACCATGTTGATACCATGATTGAAAAGAATAAACTTAATGAACTTTGGAATACGGGTAATGCTCCATGGAAATCTTGGTAATTATTACGTTTTTTAATACGTACTATTCATTCCAATTTTAAAATAAGTTCCACGCTCAAATTTTTCTTTATCTAAAAATCCTCTTCCATCAATTATTATTGGATTTTTCATAAACTGTTCTAAGAATTTTGAATCTAAAGATTTGAATTCATTCCATTTTGTGAATACCAAAGCAATTTCAGAATCTTTTAATGCATCTTCTATATTGAGACAAACGTTACAAATTTGTGGCAGTTTTATCAGATCAGATTTTGATTTACACATTGGATCAAATGCAAAAACATTTGCTTTTTTTTCTATTAGTATTTTTATAGCGTCTAATGCCGGTGATGACCTTAAATCATCAGTATCTGGTTTAAAAGTTAAACCTAAAATTGAAATTTTTTTATTTTCTAATGTACCTAAGATTGATTCAGCTAAAACAATCATTTTATTTGGTCGTTCTGAATTAATGTCTAAAACTGCTTTCAAAAGTGGGGTATTGATATTATTTTTATTAGCATAATTTAATAATGCTTGAACATCCTTAGGAAAACAACTACCTCCAAAACCACATCCTGGAGTTAGATATGATTCTAAACTTGGAGTAATATTTTCATTATTAATTTTTGTTGTAATTCTTTTATCTGAAATTAATGCTTTCATAATTTTATACGGATCCACACCTGGAATATTTTCTGAAACATTTGCAATTTCATTAGAAAATGAAATTAACATTGAAAAAAATGCATTATTTGTATATTTTATCAATTCAGACGATTCTAAATTTGTTTCAATTATTTCACATGAATTTTTAAAATAGTCAAAAACTTTCTTTACAAAATTTGTTGTATCATTATCTAAACTACCAATTACAATTTTATCTGGATTCATAAAATCATCTAGTGCATTACCTTCTCGTAAAAATTCAGGTACAACAGCTAATCCAAATTTTAATTGGGATAGTTTACCTTCTAATATTGGTAAAATTATATCTCTGGAGGTATTTGGAATAATTGTACTTCGAATAATTATTTTATAATTTTCTTTCTTATTTTTTGTGATGGATTCAGTAATGTTATTTATTGAATCAATAATTTGACTCAAATCTATAGAATTATTCTTTGTAGGAGTTCCAACACAGATAAAACATCCATCAGTTTCTCTAACAAGATTATCTAAATTATTTTCTGGAATTAATTTCTCTGAGGAAATAACTTTAGCCAAAATTTCTTGTAATCCTCGTTCAAAAAAGGGTAATTTCTGTTCCTCAATTTTCTTTAATTTTTCTCTGTCTACATCATGAATGAATATTTTATGATTAAGTGATGCTAGGCAAATACCAGTTGTTAATCCCACGTAACCTGAACCAATAATCCCAATTTTCAAAACTAATTTCCTCTATACCACATGTAAATCCGTTTTAATCCCTCTTCCAAATTAATTTTAGGTGTATAATCTACTGATTTTTTTATTAGTGAAAGATCTGGACATCTTCTCTGTGGATTATCTTCAGTATAATTTGGATCATCGCTCTTTATCATTTTAATTGTAATTGGTTTATCCATTATTTTTTGAATCATTTTTGCAACATTACTAACACTTATTTCTTCATCATTTCCTACATTACAAATCATTCCATTATGTTTAGAGAACAATAATTTGAAGAATGCATTAATTGCATCACTAGCATAACAAAAACTTCTAGTTGGGCTACCATCACTGTGTATAATGATTTCTGATTTATTTATTGCATTATTCATAAAATCAGGAATTATTCTTCCATCATTTAGATTTAGATATGGACCATAAACATTGAATGGCCTTGCAATTTTTACAGGAATATTATGTTGTTGAAAATATAATATTGAAATTGTTTCTGCTAATCTTTTTGATTCATCATAACATGCTCTTGGACCAGTGCATGAAACTTTTCCTACATATGATTCCGGAGTAGGTAATATTTCTGGATTACCATAAATCTCACTACTACTCAAAAATAACATACTCTTAACTTTCTTATTTTTTGCTATTTCCAGCAAATTTCTTGTACCATAATAATTAACATCTACAGTTTTAATTGGAAATTTTCTATATGTAGGTGGTGATGCAATACTTGCAGCATGTATAATAAAATCAATGTCATCTTGAATTTCAAATTTTTCTGAAATGTCTTGTTCTAAGAATTTTACATTTGAATTGTTAAGATCTTTTTTATCTTTTGATGTGATTAAATTATCTAAAATAATAATTTTCATTGGTTTTGATAATTTCTCATTAATTTTTATTAGAACATTTGTAAAATACGTTCCAAGGAAACCTTTTCCACCAGCAATTAGTACTGTTTTTCCTTCCAATGTATAATAAAACTCCTTTAATTCTTGAGCAATTAATGTGATATCTTCTGAAAATATATTGTCAAAATTATCGTTCATCTTCTAACTAATTTAATCATCAATAAATTCTATTTCCTATCATCTAATAGTATTTTTTATATCCTGACCAAAAATATGAAATTTGTGTATCCTGAACATCATATGATAAAAAATGGGCATTTGACAAACTGTCAAATCTGTAATTCAAAAAAACTTCATTTAATTCTTGATCTAGGACATCAACCACTTTGTGATTCATTATTAACTAAGGAAATGCTTCATAGTTCTGAGAAAACTTATCCTCTTAGAATGTTCTGGTGTGAAGAATGCTCTTTGGTTCAATTGGACTACTGTGTTGATGGAAATGAAGTATATCATCCTGATTATCCATATCGAACAGGGATAACAAAAGAATTAGTTGAATATCTAGAAACTATGAGCAATTCATTAATTTCAAAATATAATTTAACTCAAAATGATCTAGTTGTAGATCTAGGTTCTAACGATGGAACACTTCTTTCTAGTTTTAAAAAAAATGGAATTAAAACAATTGGTGTTGAACCAACTAATATTGCAAAAATTGCAAATAGTAATGGAATAGAAACTATTCAAGAATTTTTTACTAACATTGTTGCTAACAATATAAAAAATAAATCAGGTGAGGCTTCACTAGTTCTTGCTACCAATATGTTTGCTCACATGTCTACTATTGGGGAAGTTATTTCTGGAATTGAATCAATTTTAAAATCTGATGGAGTATTTGTATTTGAAAATCACTATCTCATGGATGTTATTCAAGGTGGACAATTTGATACAATTTATCATGAGCATCTTCGTACATATTCTTTGAAATCATTGATTAAATTATTTAGCTACTATGATTTTACAATCACTGATGTTGAAAGAGGTTCAAGATATGGTGGAAATATTAGAGTTCATGTAACCAAAGGAAAAAATCGTCCCGTATCTAAAAATGTACAAACCCTTTTAGATGAAGAAGAAAAATTTGGGTTGTATAAAATTGAAACTTATACAAAATTTCGTAATAGAGTTAAAAAGGCAAAAATTGATTTTATGAATTTCTTATTCAAAACAAAATTAGAAAATAAAACAGTTGTTGGAAATTCATGCCCAGGACGAAGTGTGACATTGTTAAATTATTATGGTGTTGATGATGAATTAATTCCTTACATTGCAGAACAACCAACATCATTAAAGCTGGGCATGTTCTTACCTGGGAAATTAATTCCAATTGTAAATAATGAGATTTTACTCAAAGAACAACCAGATTATGTGATTCTTTTAGCATGGCATTATGCAGAACCAATTATGAATCAATTAAAAAAACGTGGTCTAAAATCTAATTTTGTAATACCATTGCCTGATTTGAAAATATTAGAAAATTAAAATGATCACTAAGCTAGCAATTGTAGGTTCAGGATTTGGAATGTATTGTCTATTACCTGCTTTTCATAAAACTATCGGATGTAAAGTTGTCAGTATCTGTGGAAAAAATTCATCTCGAATGAGAGACTTTTGTACAAAATTTGATGTTACAAGATATGATAATTGGAAAGAAATGTTGGAAAAAGAAAAACCCGACGCTATTGCTATTGCAGTAATTCCAAAATTTCAATTTGATATAATCAAATATTCAATTGAACATAAAATTGCAGTATTTGCTGAAAAACCTCTTACAACATCTTATGACTCTGCTTTAGAATTAGCAAAATTAGCAGAAAAAATGATGTTACCTAATATGATTGATTTTGAATTTCCAGAAATTCCTCAATGGAGAAAAGCAAAAAAAATTATTGAAAGTGATAATATTGGAAAAATTTCTCATGTAAAAGTAAATTGGTCATTTCTTAGTTATGATCTGAAAAACCAAATCAAGTCATGGAAAACTGAAACTGTAAAAGGTGGAGGTGTGATTTCATTGGTTGTCTCACATGTTTTTTATTATTTAGAAAATTTTCTTGGAGAAATTGAATGTATGGAATCAGTCGTTTCTTCATCTGAAAAGAGTTTGAATAAAGGTGAGACCACAATTAAAATTTGTATTAAATTCAAAAATGGTTGTAAAGGAATTGTAAACGTGGATATATCAAATTCAGAAATTTCTCAACATATTATAGAGTTTGATGGTAGTAATGCAAAATTAATTCTAGAAAATAAATCTACAAGATTAGTTGATAATTTTGAATTATATTTATTAGAATCTGATAATTCGAAAAAAATTCAAGTGAATAATGAGTTTCTAAATAATGATGAATCAGAAGATCCCAGAATAAAAATAGTAAAATTTGTAGCACAAAAATTTGTTAATTGGTGTAATACTGGAATTTCACAGAGACCAAATTTTGAAGATGGCGCACGTGTTCAAAAATTAATTGACATGTCTTATTCAAATTCAAAAAATCAATAGTGAATTTTTTATCTTGTCAAATTTATGAAAATTATTGAAAGAAAATTCACGTGTTTTAATTATTGGGGCATCTGGAAGAGTAGGCAGAGAAGTTTTCAAGATTTTTAAAAATTCTTCAAATTATGATATATTTGGTACATTTAATAAAAATAAATTTTCAGGACTAGAAAATTTAGATATAACAGATCTTGAACAAGTAGAAAAATTATTTGAAAAAATAAAACCCACTATCCTAATACATTCTGCTGGCATGATATATCCTGGAGAATGTGAAAAAAATAAAGAGTTAGCTTGGAAAATAAATGTTACCGGAACAAAAAATCTTTTAAAATTTTGTTTAAAATATAATTGTAAATTTGTTTATATTTCAACTGACTACGTATTTGATGGAAGTTCCAATTCATATATTGAATCCGATGAAACAAATCCTTTGAATGTTTATGGAAAAACTAAATTTGAATCAGAGAAACTTGTTTCATCTATACCAGAACATCTCATAATTAGAACTGCATGGGTTAATGATGTAGAAAATGATTCAAAATGTTTTGTTATGCAAGTAATAAACTCATTAAAAAATCATAAAGAATTTGTTGTTCATTCAAAACAGTCTGGAAATCCAACACTTGCAAGTAATCTTGCCAACATTGTTGTTGAACTTGTTTTAAATAATCTTAAAGGAATTTATCATGTTACTGGGTTAACACATATAGATCGACTAAGTTTTGCAAAAAAAATTGCTGAAAAATTTTCACTTGATTCAAATTTAATTATATTAAATTCAGATAAAAAATCAAATGACTCTGTAATAAGACCTCATCAAGTAAAATTAAATCTTGATAAATTAAAATCAGTTACAAAATTAAAAATTCTTACATTAGAGGAACAGCTTGAAATTATGAAACAAAAATTTAAACAATAACTATAATTTTCTTAATAAAGTAAATCTTGCTTGTTCCCAATCAATATCTTTATGCATATTTACATTACTGACTACTTTCACTTTATAATTTAACCATCTTTTTAACATATTTCTGTGCTTCATTTCATTATTGATCATCTTTTCATCATCTCCATACAATTCACAATTTACAATATATTTTTTTGAAACTCTAAACATTTCACTAACACCTGTTTCTAATGTATCATCATCTAAATAATTCAGTAATTTATGAGTAAAAACAAAGTCAATTGAAGAGTCTTCAAATGGTAATTCTGTGATATTTTCTTGATGAAAAATTCCATCTGGAATGTTCTTTTTTGCTAATTCCAATGCATGTTGATTCAAATCAACTCCAAAAACTTTGAACGGTTCTTTAAATTGTCTTAGATCAATTCCCGTACCACAACCAATTTCTAAAACACTTGTACAATTTAATGAAATTGCAAGATCAGTTAAAAATTTTGTAAATCCGGCACTATTTCTAGACTCGTTTTCATCAGCATATTTATTCCAAAATTTTTCATCATAATTCATTTTATTTTCCATGTGTACATTGGCATGAAATCATTTTTGTATCAAATGTGCATTCATGTGGACCTTCTGATTTTGCATTTACTGGTATTTCCTTCATGCATTCACCACATCGTCCTTTTTTGCAAAACCAGCAAATCTCAGAAATTTTATCAGATACTGAACAATCTTCCATAACCATCTGATTTTTTTTAAGATATATCTAATTTTAGATGAATTTTAGCCATGAGCGGAACTTCTTATTATTTCCCATCACTGTATCTATGAATGATTCTTGTAAATTTTTTGTAATTGGACCAAT
>CEUZ01008352.1_pt1 | contig 24589 bp, 27 predicted proteins | sample 361511 | NCBI WGS metagenome assembly CEUZ01 (sample SAMEA2622822, study PRJEB7988) | marine metagenome | biome: marine biome (ENVO:00000447); feature: surface water layer (ENVO:00002042); material: "saline water (ENVO:00002010), including plankton (ENVO:xxxxxxxx)" | depth 5 m | reverse complement strand
TGGCCAAGCCAGTTTAGATATCTAATCTATCCACTATTCTTTGTTCTCATAGTTGGGCAAGAACGAGATGTGGTGAATATCACGCGTCATATCGGGCATACATTGGATGCAGAAGAAAATCTCCACTATGATATATTTACAGATATCCCCAATTTTGAAAGTGCCCAGTTTTTTGAAATAAATTCAGATCAATATGAAGCCAGAATCTCCTATGTGGATTATACGAATACAAAAATAAGTAAACGGGCATTTACATTAAAATCATTCGCTGAACTTCAATTTCGTCTCAATCAAATGCCCCAGATTACCGATGAGATTCGCGAATCATATCAAAAAAACCTGACTTATCTCCGCACAAAAGACATCATAGAGGGTATCCCCACAGGCCAATATGTATCGGTAAAGCATATCAGCGGTAAATGGATCAGGGGTACTTTATTATCCTTTAACAAAAACATACTCAAATTACAGACACCCTTTGCGGTGAAAAGTGTCCCTATTACAAAAATGGAACGTATTAATTACCGAGAAGAAATCATGAGTCGACCGGAATGGAAATTATCAATTTATGGAATTGCAGCTATCATGGGCTTGGGAATGATGGAATCTTGGAATCGACAGACGAAACCGGAGTGGGGACCTAAATGGCATAATCGATTTATGGGCAGCATTTTCGGATTGGTAGCCGGGGCCGAGGTTTATGACACCTCCATGATATTATTATCAAAGAAAACTCAGTTTGGACTTACACCATCAGAATTGGATAAATTAAACCGTTGAAAAACCGGAGATAATGTGCCAGAGACTCAAAAAGAATTCAATCAAGATTATCTAGCTGAAAAGCTCCAAGCCATCGGAGATAAACTGGGGGATGCCTATGGGGAACCCCTCATGGATGAACTCATTAATCGCATGGAGAGGACCGTGGCTCACTTTAATGAAGAAGTGGATGTAATGGTCAATACGCTCAAGAGTAGAACCAAAAATCAAAGGGGATTGTTGGCATCCATTCGGGGAGAAGATCCTAATGCTGAGCTAGTTGAGTTAAGCGATTTGGAGAAAAAACTTGAAGCTGATGGTAGTGGTGAAAAGAAGCAAAAAAAAATAGTCGAAGACGAACCAAAAAAGAAAAAGTTTTTTATATTTAAGCGAAAAAAGAAAAAATGATATCGATCCGCAGGGGGAAGTGGGTCAACTGCATTATTTTCTTTGTAATATCCTCTGCAGCCGTTTCCCAAGAATCCAATCAAAAATATACTGATTTTATAGCACTCACCAAGCGTGTATACCATTTTACCAAAGTAGAATTCATCACGCCGGAAGGTGAATTCAATGATGCTATATGCACATTAGTTATTGAGAATTTGAAAGAAGAAAGTCCGCCCTATGTGGCAATCTATTATAAACGTGACAATTCGGATTGGTTTACGGAATCGCTTTATCGAAAGCGCGTCCGATATAGTTATAAGGATGGCATTATCAAATTAGACCGATCAAACTTCTGGGACTGGTATGAAGTAAATGAAATCAAGGTGGTGGTTATATATTAAGGGTAAGAACCCTTGCTTCCCGACAGAATATTCCGGTAAATTTAATACTGTATATTTGAAAATTTGGTCGTGCTAGATGGGGAATTAGCGGTGCCCTGTAACCTGCAATCCGCTATAGCAGGATCGAGGCTTGTATGCGGCAAATGCTGAGCTTCGTACTCAAATTAAGTGGTGATGAAGTTTCAATTCTTCGCAATGGTTTTACACTAAACCCCGTCAGGACCGGAAGGGAGCAGCGGTAGGTGATTAAAATTTTGTGCCGGAGAACCTCTGGAATGGAGCTAACTGGTTTGATGTATGTTGTCCACAGATTTGTCAAGTTCGAGTGCACGGCCATCCTTATTTGAGGAAACATGTCATACCAAGTCCTATCCCTGAAATGGCGCCCCCAATCTTTCGGGGATGTGATCGGTCAAGATCACGTCACCCAAACGCTGATTAATGCATTTAAAAAAGATCGTGTTGCCCAGGGATATATTCTCACAGGACCTCGCGGTGTAGGTAAAACCACTACCGCCAGAATCATTGCCAAAGCCCTTAATTGTCCCAATACAAAAGATGGGGTTCCTTGCAATGACTGCAATAACTGTCAGGAAATAACTGATGGCAGAAATTTGGATGTTTTGGAGATTGATGGTGCATCCAATCGAGGTATTGAAGAAATTCGGAATCTTCGTGAGCAAATCAAATATGCCCCCATGAATGCACCCTATAAAATTTTTATTATTGATGAAGTTCACATGCTCACCAATCAGGCCTTTAATGCATTGCTCCGGACATTAGAGGAACCGCCGCCTCATGGTAAATTCATTTTAGCCACAACAGATATTCACAAAGTTCCTTCCACCATTATATCTCGTTGCCAACGGTTTGATTTTAATCGCATTACAGAAGCCACCATTGGGGAACAATTATCCACTATTCTCGCTTCAGAAAACATTTCAGCAGATGAAGAATCCATTAATGCCATCGCCCGAAAGGCAGATGGAAGTATGCGCGATGGATTGAGTCTGATGGATCAAGTTATTGCCTATGCTGGTGAATCTATTAAAATTGATGACGTGTCAGCAATTATCGGGTTGATTCCGCTGGATGTCTATTTTGAATACTCCACTGCCATTGTTGAAAAAGATGCATCCAAAATGATTACCGTACTCCAATCCATCCGTACTATGGGACTGCCATTGGAAGATGTGGCCCAAGGGTTGAATCATCATTTCCGGAATTTGATCGTTGGTTTAGTGCCTGATGGAGAAAGCCTATTGGATTTAAATGAAGATCATAAAATACAATATATAGCCCATGCAGCATTATGGGATGGAAAAGACCTCCTACGGGTGAATAAAGAATTAAATGGGCTAGAATTCAGCTTAAAACGGGTAACGCAGCCGATGATTCACTTTGAAATGACAGCAATGAAATTAATGGAAATGGATACGTCCGTTTCTATTGGTGAATTACTGTCAGGGGCTAAACCGGCAGAAGTAAAAAAAAATCCTAAGCCCGTAGTCGAATCAATTGAAACCGCTCCGGAAAAGGTTGCGTATCAGCCGGTAGAAGCTGTTGCACCAAAAGCACCACCGCCACCACCAGTTGAAGAAACAACGAGAGAAACAGCGCCTCAAGAGGAAACGTCAAAACCCAATGGTAAAATATCCTTAGAAGCTATAGATGAGAAATGGGGCGGACTCGTGGGCAAAGTCACGAAAGAGAGACCATCCATTGGTACAGCTTTAGAACATAGTGAGCCGGTTCAACTCGATGGGAATAAATTGATTATCAATGTTTATGATTTACCCAAATTTAGCGTGGGCAATTTGAATCGGAACAATCAGGTGATTGAACAGTTTGTGGAAAAGCATTATGGTGTAGAACTCAAAATAAAAGCGGAACATGTGGAACGAAATGGAACGGACGCTCCCAAAAATCCAATGGCAAAGGAGCCACCCATATCCGCTGCACCCTCACAAGATGGGGAGACAGTTGTATCCCGTGTGTTAGAAGTATTTGATGGGGAAATTCTAAGATAGGAGAAAACATGTTTAATAAAGGTAGCATGTCTAAAATGTTAAAACAGGCACAAGAAGTGCAAAAGCAAATTGAAAATGTACAAAATGAATTGGACGACTTACATATTTCAGGTGAATCCGGTGGTGGTATGGTTAAAGCAACCGTCAATGGAAAAATGGAATTGCTCGATCTCTATCTGCAGGATGATATCTTGGAAGAAGATAAAGATATGATCGAAGATTTAATCATATCTGCAGTGAACAATGCCATGACCAAAGCCCAGGAAGAAAGCCAAAATCGCATGAATGCGGTTACGGGTGGTATGATGGGAAGTATGAAAATTCCGGGTATGTAATTGCGTTCTATGCCCGATAGTATTGTTCGATTAATAGAGGAATTCTCACGATTTCCAGGTATTGGTCGCAAAACGGCTCAGCGGATGGCATTCCAAGTATTGAAGTCACCCAACGATCAGGCGGTGCAGTTAGCTCAATCGGTCATGGATATGAAAACCAAAATCCAGTTTTGCTCTGTTTGTCATGGGATTACTGAAGATGATCCTTGTGGTATATGTACCGATCCAAAGCGAGATCAGTCATCCATCTGCATTGTTGAAGATGCTGCGGATGTTTATACATTCGAAAAATCCAATGTATTTCAAGGTGTGTACCATGTGTTAGGCGGTGTACTGTCACCCTTAGATGGCATTGGTCCTGATGATCTGCATATTAATGGATTAATCGATAGGGCAAAGCCGGGCACAGAAGTGGTGATCGCTACGAACCCCAGTATCGAAGGTGAAGCTACAAGTTTGTATATTGCAAAGCTCCTGAAAGGGAAATCTGTAAAAGTGACGCGACTTGCACGAGGATTACCTATGGGTGGCGACTTAGAATACATTGACGACGCAACCATTATGAGAGCCATGGAAGGCCGAACAGCCATATGATCACATTACCCAATATATTAACCTTCGGACGGATACTATTGACTCCCGTATTTATTGTATGTCTTTTTGATGATTTTGCCGGCGCACAAATTTGGGCGTTGGTCATATTTATTGTAGCATCAATCACGGATGCGTATGACGGCTATTATGCGCGAAAAAATAACATGGTAACAGATACGGGGCGTTTTTTGGATCCGCTTGCAGATAAAATTTTGGTATCGTCTGCGTTTATTTCTTTCGCCATTATGAATCTAATCGACTTTTGGATGGTTAGCCTTATCATATTTCGTGATATGTTTGTCACTGGGCTTCGGGTGATTATGTCTCGGTATGGGTTTACCATGATGACCAGTAAAATTGCAAAATCCAAAACTGGAGTCCAGATTGGGATTATTATATTCACATTACTCTTCCTGAGCTTAAAGGGATTAAACTGGGTATTGTCCAATGAAATTCATGGATTTATCCATGAATATGAATTGGTTTATTATTTGACGCTCATTGCAGCATTATTCACATTATTTACGGGATGGACTTACATCCAGGAAAATCGTAAAGCGATTAAAGAAATAATGAATTAATCCATGAATCGTCAGGCAGCCGAATGGATTGGAACTGTTTTTAATATTGGTAAGCTGCCATTAGCCCCCGGTACGTGGGCCAGCCTCATTGCCACCATTTGTTGGTATCTTCTATTCCAAAATCAAGATCCAATTCTATTGCCCATTATCACTGCCTTTTTATTTTTGTTAGGTAGTCTTGCAGCAGATACGATAATTCTAGATTCAAAATATCATGACCCTTCGCGTATTGTCATTGACGAATGGGTAGGACAATGGATTGCATTTACCATGATGCCCATTAATCTGACCACAGCAATTGTCGGTTTTTTAGCTTTTCGTATTTTTGATATTACAAAAATTGGTCCGGTCAGACGGATGGAAAAACTCCCTGGCGGTTGGGGAGTGATGGCGGATGATGTAATGGCGGGAATTATGACTTATTTTGTCATATTGTTCGTTTATTGGATGATGAATTGAACATTGGTCTCATCACCATTGGGGCAGAACTATTGAATGGTGCCCGCACAGATACCAATGCAGCTTGGATTGGGCAGGAAGTCATCCCCGTAGGCGGTCATATCAAATGGCATATGACTGTGAATGATGATAGGTTATCTATTGAATCAGCTTTAAATGGTGTACCAAAAGAAATTGAGTTGGTGTTATGCACAGGCGGTCTGGGTCCGACGCATGACGATATAACTGCTACGATATTGTATCAGTATTTCGGTGCAGAAGCTGAATTTGATGAAGCTTACTGGAAATTATTAACAGAAAAGTTCGCAGAGCGAGAAAGAGTTATTCCAGAATCAAATCGAAACCAAGCCATGAAACCGAATATAGGAGAAGTAATTCCTAATCCGGTGGGTTCTGCAAGGGGTCTTCATTTTAGTAATGATCATTTTCATTTATTCGCCATGCCCGGTGTGCCCGCAGAAATGAAAAGTATGATGAAAAATACGGTACTTCCCTGGATTAACGATAAATCAGACAAAGAATCGGTCGTAACCACATGGCGAACAACAGGCATCATGGAATCGGTCTTATTTGAACGTCTTGATCCAGTGCTGAAAAATCATCCGAAAGTACACGTTGCATTTTTACCAAAATTTACCGGTGTTGATTTGCGCATATCATCTGACAGTCAATCATCCATGGAGGAATTTTTAGACGAAGCAAAAGCTATTATTAAAAAATATCATTTTGGTGATGAAGGGACAGAACTGGAAGATGCCTTGGGGGCCTTATTGCTAAAAACAGGAGAGACCATTGCCACGGCAGAATCCTGTACTGGTGGTTTAATCGGAGATAGACTGACCAATGTGTCTGGGAGTTCATCATTTTATAAGGGTGGTGTGGTTGCTTATAGCAATCCAATCAAAGTGAAAGCACTGAATGTAAACCAATCCACTTTGGATAACCACGGTGCCGTGAGTGAAGAAACAGCCTTGGAGATGGCCAGAGGTGTGCGAATATCAATGGATGCAGAAATTGGTTTATCCACAACAGGAATTGCAGGTCCAACGGGCGGCACAGATGAAAAACCGGTTGGGTTGGTTTATGTGGGAATTAGTACAGATGGTTATGAAAAAGTTTATCGATTCAAATTTACGCCCCACCGTAAAACCAATAAATTGATGACGAGTCAGGCTGCATTAAATATTACACGGATTTATTTATTGAATGGATCATAAACTGATTCGGACATTTGTTTCTGTTCCGGTTCCAGAGCCCGTATTGGCATTACAAAAAACCCTTCGCTCTACAATTGATCCAAAACGGGGGCAAATTAAATGGGTCCGCCAGGATCAACTCCATCTTACACTTAAATTTATCGGTTTTACACCAGAGTCTTCATTTGATGATATTCGGTCTGTATTGGATGAAATTGCAAATAATACACGCCCAATTCAATTAAACATCGAAGGGACGGGTTGCTTTCCTAAAAAAGAAAGACCGCGCGTACTATGGGCCGGCATACAGGGAGAGATAGAAAAGCTCAATACCCTGGTAAATGCTACTCAATCTGCGTTGGATCCACTTGGGTTTTTTAAAGATGATAAGCCATATCACCCACATATTACATTGGGTAGGGAACGATATCCCCAAAAAGATACACCAGATGTATCATTCTTTTTAGACGCTCCGTATTCCGGCATTCCATTTGGGGTAGAAAAAATTCAATTTATCAGCAGTGAACTCTTCCCTAATGGGCCAGTATATACTATTTTAAGCACTCACTTTTTTAAGAATAATTCAGTTTAGGAGCGTACATGGCTGCCACAACAGATAAAAAAACAAAAGCATTAGAACTGGCAATTACCCAAGTGGATCGACAATTTGGCAAAGGATCAATTATGCGTCTTGGGGGCGATCAGCCGGTTATGTCTTCCAATAGCATTTCAACGGGGTGTTTATCTTTAGATGTGGCCTTAGGTGTTGGTGGAATTCCTCGCGGTAGAATCATTGAAATTTATGGCCCTGAATCATCGGGTAAAACCACATTGGCTTTGCATATTGTAGCTGAAGCCCAAAAGGCTGGTGGGTATGCTGCATTTATCGATGCAGAACATGCTATGGATCCCCAATATTCCAAAAAGCTCGGCGTGAATTTGGAAGAACTACTCGTTTCCCAACCAGACACAGGCGAACAAGCGTTAGAAATCACGGAGACACTTGTTAGAAGTGGTGCACTGGATGCGATTGTGGTCGACTCCGTAGCTGCATTGGTTCCTCGTGCCGAATTAGAAGGTGAAATGGGTGATACCCATGTAGGTCTCCAAGCGAGGCTCATGTCTCAAGCATTACGCAAATTAACTGGAACCGTGAGTCGCTCCAATACAGCTGTCATATTTATTAACCAAATTCGTGAAAAGATTGGTGTTATGTTTGGCAATCCAGAGACAACTCCTGGTGGTCGTGCCTTAAAATTTTACACATCAGTTCGAATGGATATTCGCCGTATTACCACTATTAAAGATGGACAGGATGCGGTGGGAAATCGCACTCGCGTAAAAGTGGTTAAAAACAAAGTAGCCCCCCCATTCAAGCAAACTGAATTTGATATCATGTACAACCAAGGTATTTCTGTTGAAGGCGACATTATTGATTTGGCCTTAAAAGGTGATATCGTGCAGAAAATGGGTTCATGGTTTTCTTATGGTGATATGAAAATTGGTCAAGGCCGTGAGAATGCGAAGCAATTCTTAATAGATAATGATAATGTTAGAGAAGAAATTGTCGAAAAGGTCAAAAACTTTATGGGCTTAGAAGAAGTACCTCCAGAGAATGGCGAATCGTAAGATTGTAAAAATTAAGCGATCAACTAAATATAGTGATCGCATTATTGTTTATTTAGATGATAAAAGCGTCTTCAGGATTCCTGAGGACGTTTTTGTTTTGAACCCATTACAGGTGGATGATCAAGTCTCAATAGAAACAATTGAATCTTACGGTAAAAAGATGCGCCTTCAAGAAGCAAAAGATGCTGGGTATCGCCTTTTGGGATTTCGTATGCGTAGTATTGCCGAAATGCGGAAACGGCTCAAAGAGAAGGACTTCATTGAAGATGAGATTGATTATGTCGTGAATCAAATGATTGATCTAAAATATTTAGATGACAATGCATTCGGGAAGGCGTTTGTTCGAGAAAAAGTGAAAAATAAAAAGATCGGTCCCATGGCATTACGGTCAGACTTGATACCCCATTTTTTACCTTCGGACTTGGTGAATTGCTTGATTCGTGACATATATACTGAGTTTGACCCACATGAGTTAATTGCAGCTCATTTAAAGAAAAGGGGAATAAAACGGGAAGAACCCTTAGATCAAAAATCTCAAAAACGAATGAATGACTTTTTAGCTCGAAAAGGCTTTTATTGGGATTCTATTCGTGAAGTATATTTAGAATGGGGATTGATTTAGACGTCGGGAACCCCTTTGCGTATAAAGTAATATGAAAACAACAGACACTTCCATTCAAAAAGTATTGGGTCGAATACCCAATAAAGACGAATCTCAATTTTTAACGGCATTTCGACAATCAGTTTCACTCCAAAATACATATCAACGCGAAACTGAACAAATTCTCACCCAAAGTTCTTTTCAATCTCCACTTATGCTCATTACCCAGGGAAATGAAGATGTACGTGGGCAGATGGCTGTTCATACACTCAATGCTAAGAATGGTACTAAAATTAATGCCATCAAAACAACTGATGGTTCTGTGTTGATAGGGAAGGTGTCTAGCGAGAATGATGATCGTATCCCTAAAAATGGAAAACTTTTCTTTTTAAAGGGGGCCAAACAAGAATCAATTGTCAATGCATTAGAAAAAATGAATTTTATTATGAAAATGATCGCCATACCTAAATCTGGATTGGGGCATGGTTTATTTACCCTTTTAGATGGAAATAAATGCGGTATTTTACTGAATAAGTCTGTGATGCCATATATTTCAAGTAAACGAGGGCATGGTATTCTAATTCATGTGGATAAGCGATCAATCTCAGATCTGGAGGCGAATGCTTCATTGCATCAAAAACTCCTCTCAGTAGGATCGATAATAAGGGAATCAGCCATAAATATCGCGGAAAAAGACCAATCGATAGGCCATCTTCCTCTGCAGTTATTACGGATGATGGCGAATTATGATCGATCCACAGATGAAATCAAAATGCAGATAGAAATGCCACAATATGATTTACCCTCTATCAAAGAAAAGAAATCATATAATAATGAATTAAAGGGATTATTAGCCGATATTCCGAAAAGGAGCGCTGTTTACATAATTACAAAAAGGGGTGAAGCCTATGGATACGCAACACACACCAATGATTATATTCGATATGAAGATTATGAAATGGGTGCAATTGCTGCCATCACCAATGGGGTACGCCATTTAATATGCAGAGGCATCCGTCCGGAAGTGGCGACGGGGTTTCTATCTTTGCCTAAAGGAAATACACCAGAAAAAGGTTCGTTTCTAAAGGGCGTTAAAATGGCCGGAAACGCATTAAATATCACAATGGATCATTTTGCCTTTGACGATATTACAGATCAACCATTAGGTCAATTTTACGTGGCAGGTCAACGGATAATTCATTCGGATTTCCCCAGTACTTTTCAATCTTCAGATCAGTTTATTTCCATTTTAGGCAGTCATCGAGGTGAGCTGGGTGGGAGTCGGTATTTGTCCCTGCAGAAAATGGATAATAAAGGTGCAAAGCCCGCAGTTGATTTGACCATGGAATCTCGCTTGCAGGATGTGGTGTTAACGGGGATTCAAAGTGGATTGATTCAATCGGCTCTGCCCATTGGTCGTGGGGGGATTGCCACCACCATCGGTCGGTCATTTTCTTCTAAATCATCAATAGGTGCTCGGATTCATTTTTCACGGAAATTGACGGCGCCAGAACTACTATTTGGCGAAACGCAGGGATTAGTTTTAGTCACAATTAATGAAATGGATTTAATGGAATTTGAACGGGTATGTATGAATATTGGTGTTCCCGCCACAACCATTGGCCGTGTTACGAACGATGGACTATATACATTTAATGAATTCATAAAATTGTCTGTAGATTCACTACTCAAATGAGTAGCCCATATAAAATTAAATCTCCTGAAGGCAAAGTAGTTTCGGTGCGGAATATTTATTGTATCGGCCGGAATTATATCGATCATATTCAAGAATTGAATAATGAGAAACCGGATGCACCTTTCTATTTTCAAAAATCACTCTCTGCCTTGAATACAACTGATATTATTCAATTGCCAAAAGATCGTGAAATTCACCATGAATTAGAAATAACGGTATTAATCAATAAAAATGGTGAATCAATTCCCAGTCAAGATGCAGGCTTATATATTGGTGGATATGGGTTGGGTTTAGATCTTACGGACCGTTCTTTACAAAATAAATTAAAAGATAAACAATTACCCTGGTTATTGGCGAAATCATTTAAAGGGTCGGCGGTGATTACCGAATTTCAAATGGAAGAGATTACAGATCCTTTTTGGCTAACCATCAATGGAGAGAAAAGACAAGGGGGAGAAGTGACGCAAATGATTCATACTATTCCGGATCAAATTGCATATTTATCGAATATGATTCCCTTAATGAAGGGCGATATTATATTTACAGGTACACCTAAGGGTGTGGGGCCTATTCAATCAGGTGACGCTCTCGAAATGGGAATTGGAGCTCAGTCCGTCAAAAGACTAACGGCTCAATGATGCAACCATTGGTGATGTAAAATGCAACATGGCTTCGTGAATCGATCCATTGGACGCTAAAATTTGTTGATTGTGGATGGAAAAATCATTTCCATCCATTTTCGTAACCAAACCACCCGCTTCTTTAACCATCAGAATTCCTGCCGCTGTATCCCATGGGTGGAGATCAAATTCCCAAAATCCATCCACCAAGCCAGATGCTACATGACATAGGTCAATGGAAGCCGCACCTAAGCGGCGTACACCTTGAGTAGAATCTGTAAATGCTTTGAATAAATCCATATTGGCGTGCCATTTATCTTCATGTTCATAACCGAATCCTGTAACCAATAAAGATTGACTTAAATCTATTGTATCTGATACGTGGATCGGTTTATCATCACAATAGGCGCCTATACCTTTGGCGGCCGTATATAAGTGATTGGCGGGTAATTCGAGGACAACACCAACAACAGGGTTATTCTCATATAGACATGCAATGGATACACCAAAGGATGGATATCCGTGAACGAAATTGGTAGTGCCGTCTAAAGGGTCAATCACCCATAGAAAATCGGAATCTGAGTCGCACTCCCCACTTTCTTCGGCCAAAATGCTGTGAGAAGGAAAAGCGTCCGTTATGTGCTCAATGATGGTGCGTTCTGAAAGTGTATCCGTTTCTGTGACCAAGTCCGTGCGGCCTTTATGGGCCACCATTCTTGGTTGATCTAGTGCATCCAATATATGTTTCCCAGACGCATTGGCTGCATCTGCGGCGCGGGATAAAAGTGAATTATAGTCCATAAATAATTACCCCGCCTAAACAGGCGTGGTAATCTTTATCGGTTAGAGATATTAATCTACTTATATGCTTTGTGCTCCATTGAAAAATAATCATTGGTCATTTTCTTCAAAACGCCCGATAATAGAATAATGGATATCAAGTTGGGGAACGTCATGAATCCTAATGCGGCGTCACCGAAGGACCAGATGACCTCTAGGCTGGCAATAGCACCGATAAAAACAAACAGGATATAGAACATTCTATAGGTGGGAATGGATTCTTCACCGAATAAATATTCCGTGGCGCGATCACCGTAAAATGACCAGCTGATTACTGTAGAAATGGCAAATAGTAACACGCCCAGTGTAATGATCTTATCTCCGTATGGAAAAATCCATGACAGACCCGTTTTGAAAGCCAATGAAGTGAGCAAACTTCCATTCAAAAGTTCACCAGCAAAAGCTGGGTCAATTCGGGTGGTGTAGAATTCGGTATGATGCCAAGTGCCGGTGACAATGATTGTTAATCCTGTAAGGGTACAAATGATTATGGTGTCGATAAATGGCTCTAACAATGCAACAACACCTTCACGTACCGGATATTCCGTTTTGGCTGTAGAGTGGGCGATGGGTGCGCTCCCTTGACCTGCTTCATTGGAGTATAATCCCCGCTTTACACCCCAAAGCATTGTATTCATAATCACCAACAAAGTACCCCCTGCTACACCGCCAACAGCTGCGGGCGGATTGAATGCCATGGAGAAAATTTTACCAAATGCAGCAGGAACATCTACGATATTGGCCAACAAAATCAAGACCGCAGCAATAAAGTAAATAGCGGCCATAAATGGAGCGAGAAATGAGGTAACATTCCCGATTCGTTTAATACCGCCAATAATAACCAAACCGGCGATTCCGGCTATAAAAGTACCATTAATAACTTGCTGGATTGAAACGGCATACCAATCGGTCAATTGATGCTTTAACGTTAGCCAATGTTCAGAACCGACCATTTGGGTTACTTCAGAATAAAGCTGATCGGAAAGGGTAAATGATTGAATAGCATTTCCGGTTGCGAATGAGCAAATCACAGCAAAACAAGCAAAAATGATAGCCAGCCAGCGCCATTTAATTCCCAAACCACGTTCAATGGTGTACATGGGGCCGCCAGCCGTCATTCCTTGATTGTCAAAATCTCTATATTCAACGGCCAGGGTACATTCAGCATATTTTAGGGCTGAGCCAAAAAATGCAGTGATCCACATCCAAAATATAGCTCCGGGCCCGCCATAGTACAGTGCAGTGGCTACACCGGCAATGTTTCCAATTCCGACCGTAGCGGAAAGAGCAGTAGTCAATGCTTGAAAGTGATTTAAATCACCCGCTTCATTTGGATCGTCATAAACACCCCGTGTGACTTTAAGTCCATGTTTTAAATATCGTATCTGAGGAAATCGAAGATAAAATGTGGTAAATATTCCTGTGCCCAATAGACCGATCACCATAAAGGGGACCATTCGTCGTGAGGGAAAGGACCAAATGCCTTCGAAAAATTCTACACCGAATGCATATAAGAATAGAATAATTATGCTAAAAAATATGAGTGCGCCTGTCTTTTTACTCATGAGTCTGTTTTCCAATCAAGGTTATGTTTTGGTTTATGGTTTTACGGGAGAAAATGCACTTTTAAACCGTTTCTCTGTATAGCCAATCCACTGGGACAAAGCCGACTGAGATATTCTTGCTTATCCGTGACATCTTGAATTTGGCCAATAATATTATCCATGGAGAGAATTTCATCTTTGGTATAAACTGTGAGCCCTTCTCAATTTCCTTCGATATGGGTCAGACGTATTACCGGCTTGCCATCCACGATTGAAAATTCCCCATCTGAAAAGTATTGGGCAGAAATATTGTTGACGGATTGAATGGCTTTGATATCTTTAATGCTTTTGTTCAGAGAAATGAGGACTTCTGTGAGAGATTCCACCAATTCTACATAATTGGTTGGTTTAGAGAACTGGAGTTTTATGGCATATTTTGAGGGGATACTATTGGTCCGTTTCCAGTTGGAAACAGCCTGTGTGGTTACGCCAAAATATTGCATCATATCCTTTTGCCGGCGGATACGATGGTGTTCATACATGTAGTCTAATAGCTGATCGAAGGTCATTTCGTACTCATTTAACCCCCAAGCTTAGAAAAAGTGAACTAAATAAACAATTCCTGAAATGCGCAATTCTGGTTCAAAATTAAAAATACGGTTATATTTGCCCTATGTCATTTAATTTTAGCTTCTACAGGATGCCATTTGGCGCCGTATTCACAGGACGGACCCTTAAGGCGCATTGTGGATGCGATCAAACGGAAAAGAAATCAGAGAAATCCATTGGAAATAATTGCAGGTGTTGATGAAGCAGGGCGAGGTCCCCTAGCCGGTCCCGTAGTGGCTGCAGCTGTTATTCTGCCAGAACACCATAATATTGAAGGACTGGCAGATTCTAAAAAACTGACGGCCAAAAAAAGAGAAATACTGTTTGGGCAAATCATGGATGTTTCTGATGTGGGGGTTGGCATTATATCCCACCGCACTATTGATAAAATCAACGTACTTCAGGCAACCTATAAAGCCATGCGAAAAGCTATTGGTGCACTATCTCAAGCGCCGAATAAGGCATTGATTGATGGCTATGGTCTCCCTGATCAATCGATCAAAAATGAAGGTATTGTGGACGGAGATAACCTTGTAGAATGCATTTCGGCAGCATCCATAATAGCGAAAGTAACGCGAGATAAATTTATGGCATCTGTGGACCTTATTTTCCCTGAGTTTGGTTTTGCCAAACACAAAGGATATGGAACGAAACAACATATGGAAGCACTTCAAATGCATCGTGCCACACCCATTCATCGAAAATCTTTTGAGCCGGTGAAAGTGAACCTCCCCAATATGGCATGGCTAAAATATAACAAAAAGGTGGGACAGCTGGGGGAACAACTGATCGCCCTAAAATATCTAAATAATGGATATAAAATTTTGGGAATGAATCGAACTTGCAGTCATTATGGTGAATTGGATATTATTGCAGAAAAAGAAGGCGAAACTATTTTTATTGAAGTCAAAACAGCAACTCGAGATCAAATGGGCGGTCCTATATTAAAGGTGGATAGCCATAAATTGAAAAAGCTGGAATCGGCCATACAATATTATTGTTTGGAACAGGAAACGGAATCGGATGTTAGACTGGATGTGGCAACAGTCATCCTGGATAAGACTCCCATCTTAAAAACCTATAAAGGCATTAGTTTAGATTAATGATAAACGGGGTAATAATTGCTTCAGTCTGAAAGGGAAGAGGCCTAACTTCGGCCGACTATGAATTCAAAAAATTCACGCGTAATCAACGAGATTCGTTCACTATTTATTCTGGTCATTATTGTTCTGACCCTGAAAGTGACCATTTTCGAATTATATATTGTCCCCACCGGCAGTATGGAAAATACCATAATGACTGGCGATTTTCTTGCGGGCAACCGATTTGTCTATGGCATGCGCACTCCTGAATGGATTGGTATCCCCTATACGGATATTGGTTTTGATGTACCATCCATCAAGTTCCCTTCCTTTAAAGAACCCAAAAAAGGGGATGTGATTATTTTTAAGTTTCCCAGGGATGTTAAACAAAAGTACGTGAAGCGTGCTGTGGCTGGCCCTGGAGATATGTTAGAAGTGAAGAATAAAGTGATTTATCTCAATGGCGAGCCGTCCGCATTGCCACCTAATGGTAGATTATTTTTGGCGCCTCTTTCCGATACTTTCACTCAGCAGGATATCTTTTTGGGAGACCAGGGTAATAAAGATCATTTCAAAGCTTTGAGAATGCCTAAAAAAGGAGATCAGATTGAAATCTCCTCCCAAAATGCAAAACTCTTGCTTCATCTTATGTTATTGGATGGGCATGACCTCACTCTTAAAAGCGGTAGTAAAACATACCGGTTCACCATGACCAGTCCTGATGAACTATATCGCCGCAAGGGTGAAATGAGCGTATATCGTCCATACTATCCTGAAGGGGATCTATTGGTGCCATGGTCCGATAATATCCCCAAGGGAACGCTGCTAATGGATGGTAACCCATTAGGCAACTTAACTCATTATACTGTTGAGGATGATTATTTTTGGGCCATGGGTGACAATCGAGATAATAGTTTGGATTCCCGTTATTGGGGATTTGTACCTCGATCTCATATTCTGGGTGAAGCACTTTTTGCATATTTTTCATTGAACCTGAAGACTTGGGTTCCTCGTTTTGAACGCATCGGCACCGTAATTCGATAGGGCTTGACTGAGAGAAATCTGACAGTGTATTTTAACGGTGTAAAAGGAGCAAGGTAATCCAAATGAAACCCATCATTTCTATTATTATACTTTCAACATTCATTTTTGCCCAGGATGCAGATACATCCGAAACGTCCGTCCAACCTGAAACAGCTTCAGATACAACAACACAATCGGTGCCATCAGGATTAGAGTCAGGATATAAAGGGCTTGCTTGGGGTAGTGTAAAAGGTAGCGAAATTTCAACATCATTTACCCCTATATCTAATTTGGATACGCTTTCTTCGAATCAATCATTCGTTGGCTCATTGGGTCCTGATTCAGTCAAAATCACTTATTTCTTTTCCGATAGTGGATTTTGGAAAGTTGAAATCGATTTCGTCATGGAAAGTGGATCTTTAGAAAAGAAAATATCCGATTTCAGACGATTAGAAAAAAATATTTCAGCTGTGTACGGACCACCACAAAAGTTGAACCATAAAGAATCGGGTGCATCAGGCGGATATGGCAATCTATTGGACCAAAAATTTGCCACTGCATTTTATCGATCCACTTGGAGCTTTACTCCGGCCATGATTGAATTATTGTTGAACTCCGCTGTATTATTGCCCTGGTCTGATTTGCCTATATTTTCCGGGAATTTTAGTGTAATGAAACTGGTCTATTACAATCCGGATTTTATGCATTCATCTCAACCGATGCCCGAACCAGAAGCGGTGCCATCCATTTTTGATATCTATTGATTCGAATTCGTAAAACCGTCAAAGCGGTTTGTCTTCTCGTATCTTTTTTATTTATAACCCAATGTGCCCAACCGCCGAGAATGGTGCGGGAATTTGAGTACAATATGCCAAAAGATGAACTGCTGGCTCAATGTAAAAGTGTATTAGAATCCTTGGATTATGAAATTGACATTTATGCGCCTGAAAGCTATACACTCATTACAAAATCCATTCAATTCAGACGGATTTTAAGACGTTATAATTATGTAATCTATGTTCAGGTTACCGATAAGATAGATGTATATATTGCAGCAGAGCGGAGTATTTTTAACCGAGGATCAGAATCATCTTTAGCGGGGACGGGTATAATTATTCAACAACCAGAAAATGCATTGCCGGTACGGTTGCAAAACCGCATTTTTTCTCCCATTGAATACGGGTTAAGTCGTAAAAATATTAACCGAATTCAAATGTTGCAATAAAATCCCATTTAATTAGAATAAAACTGTATTAACTTCGCGTCCGTATTTATAATTTTTGTAATTAATTTGAATTCGGTTTATGAGTATTGATTTCGGAAAAAAAGAAGATCGGGAAGGATATCTCCAATCGAAATTGGATGACTTACTGGATGGAATAAACGCGTCCTATGGTCAGGCACTTCTAGATGAATTAATGCTTCGTTTAGAAGCAACGGTGGATGATTTCAATAAAGAGGTAGATAATTTAATGGGAACCCTGAAAAAAAGTTCTGCCCAAAAAGAAAAATTAATCCAGCAAATTAAAGCTGGGGAGAGCCCAAAAGCGGAGGCAGGGGAATCGGATGGTGAATCAGTATCTACAGAGGAACCTCGTGAATTAAGTGAATGGGAAAAACGATTAGAAGGTATTAGTTAACGACTATAAGAGGATAAAATGAACGTTAAGGATAAAATTATTTTCGGATTATTGATCGTGTTGATTGCTGCCGGCGGTTACTTTCAATGGATGGCAGATGACATGAAAGCCCGGATGGATGAACTGAATCAAAAAGACCAAGAGCATTTGGACGTTATCGATAAAGAATTTCGGGAAGATCTCCGGAAATTAAACTTGCGGTTTGAAGGTCGTGGAAAACATATCCGCAAAGCACAGCAGGATATTATTGCCAATACGAATTTAATCAACCAGAAAGCTAGTGAATTGAACGATATGATTGAAGAAGTCCAATACAATTTGGATGAATACAGTCGTATCACAGATAAGAAAATTGATCGAACAAATAATGAATTGGCCGATCTCCAAGATTCATTCAATAGCCAAAACCGTCAGAATCGCCGGAAGTTCTCTGATCTTGAGCAAACCCTAACTCAGTTAAGTAACAATGTGAAGGAATTGCATGAGCCTAAAGAAGAACAAGAAGAAGAAGGTAAAAAGAAGCGGAAGCGGTAAACGCAAAACTATTAATCGTTTGGTAAAAGGGTCATCTCAATTATCTGAGGTGACCCTTTTTTATTAATGTTAAGTGGTAAAAAAGAATTTGAATTATTTGATATAGGTATAAAAGCCTTTAATGAGAATTCCTATGTGAATGCTCACCATGCGTGGGAAGCGTTATGGAAAATGATAGGGCACCAACCGCGAAGGGCCGGATTAAAAGTCTTTCTTCAGCTTACGGGTATTTACCAGAATATTGAATTAGAAAAATGGGATGCAGTGCGCTATGGAATCCGGATTGCAAACCAGCGGTTAGCAGAAAATCGAGGCTCTATTAATCAACTGGTTGAAGTCGATTCTATAGAAAGATTTCTTCATTTATATGAAGATAAAGTAATATCACTTAAAGTATTTAATGAGCTTATAATAGAAAGAAAATGGGGTAGAGTTCACAAAGACCTCGGAACTAAGTGAACGTCTACCCCTTCCACATACCAAAGGTACCAAGCCAGCACCTTGATGGGTTAAAGTAAAAGTTTAATAAACTTTTTGCAAGCTATTTTTTTGAGGGAACAAAATAAGAAAATGTGCCGGAGGGGGGACTCGAACCCCCACACCTTTCGATACGCGAGTTTGAGTCGCGCGCGTCTACCAATTCCGCCACCCCGGCAGGATTACAATAAAATATTTGCCCAAAACTATCACTAACTTAATCACCTATCCAAATTGTTAAATGGTAGATTTATTCCTATATTATTCCTCCTATAACCAGAGCAAATTTATTTTTCATCGTTAATATTATTTTAGGAAGTCATCATGGAACTAATACCACAATTAATTTTTAAGAATATGAGAAATCTAGCGGATAAACCCGCTATTTCAACTAGAAATGATTCGGGTGTTTGGGAATCTACAACCTGGTCTGAATTTGGTAATGAGGTTAATGCTGTTTCTAAGTCATTAATAGCCATAGGAATGAATCCAGATGATAAAATAAGTATTTATGGTTTTAATGCAAAATCATGGTATAGTACTTATTTTGGTATGCAAGTGATTGGCGGCGTTTCCGTTGGTGTCTACCATACATGTTCATCTAATGAGGTAAATTGGATTGTAGGCAACTCAGATTCAAAAGTTGTTTTTGTTGGTCAAAATCCAATGGACAATGGAGATTCTAGTAAAATGCCAAATCAAAGATTATTAGCATCCTTAGAGGAACTACCAAATGTAGAGGCAGTAGTTATGTTTCCTGGGGTAGAAGTATTAAATCACCCAAAAATGATGACTTGGGATGAATTTATATTGAAAGGTTCAAATATTGAAGATGATGCTGTTCAATCCAGATTAAACTCACTTTCTAGTGATAGTGTAGCATGCCTCATATACACTTCTGGCACTACAGGGAATCCAAAAGGAGTTATGTTAACTCATGGTAATTGGTCTTTTGAATTAGAAAGTGGCCAGAAAATATTTGGTATAGAAAAAGGTGAAAGATACATTTCTTGGCTTCCTTTAGCGCATGTTTTTGGTCAACTGATTGATTTGAATTACTGGGCGTATAAAGGAATGCATCTTCATGTGTGTAATAATCCCTTAATGGTGGTGGATTATGCAAAAGAAGTAAAACCCCATTTTTTCATCGGTGTTCCAAGGATATATGAAAAAATATTTTCGAATCTAAACGCGGCTATTTCAGAAAAAGCCATTTTGAAAAAAGGTCTCAAATTGCCTCTTTTAGGAGGGCTTCTAAGAAATAAACTTAAAGAAGCGGTTGGTTTTTCTGACACAAGGATCATGATCTCTGGGGCAGCCCCAATTAATACAGATATTCTTGAATTGTTTCATGATTTAGGAATCCCGCTCTATGAAGGGTACGGCATGACCGAAAATACAGGTGGTGCTTCAAGTAATTATCCTGGGAATAATAAAATTGGAGCCGTTGGAAAACCGGTCCCAAATACAGAAATCAAGATCGCAAATGATGGAGAAGTACTCATTAAAGGTAGCCATGTAATGAAAGGATATTATAAAAATCCTGATGCCACTAAAGAAACGATTATCGACGGATGGCTCCATACGGGTGATGTGGGTCAGATGGATTCAGATGGTTATTTAAAAATAACTGGTCGTAAAAAAGAAATATATGTTAGCTCTGGTGGAAAAAATATTGCTCCTCTTATTATCGAGGAGACAATGAAATCTATACCTGTAGTTTCTCAATGCTTTTTGGTAGGAGATGGACGTAAATATTGTTCTGCATTATTTACTTTAGATGTGGGCGCCTTATTGCGTGATAAACTTAATGTAGATGCGCAAAAGATACCTAAAGACCCAGTTGAACAGTTAGCAATGTTATCCTCTAAAGGTCATGATTTATCTGATTTTACAGAAAGTGAAGATATTAAAGTTGAAATCCAAACGCAGGTAGATAATTTGAATGGACAATTTTCAAATCCAGAACAGGTCAAGAAATTTTCGATTCTGCCTAGAGATTTTACAATTGATGATGGTGAATTAACGCCTACATTGAAAATTCGCCGGATTCAAATCCGCGAGAATTGGGCTCATATCATCAACGCCATCTATACTGACTAAATTTGGGAAAGATTTCACTTTTAGGTTGTGGCACATGGGGTAGTGCTCTCATACAAGGATTGGCAGAAAATGGTCATTCTATTCTTGCCTGGCATCATAAAAAAGATGTTGTATCTGTTATGGCAGAATCAAGATACCATCCTCGTTTAGACGAATTTGAGTTTCATCCGAATATTCTTTTTGAACCGGATTTATCTCAAGCTGTAATGGATGCCGATCAAATCATTTGCGCTGTACCCTCCCATGCAGTCCGTGAAGTTATGACCCATTTAAAAGGGAAGATTTCAGGAGAAGCCATAATAGTGAATGTGGCTAAAGGTGTAGAAAATGGTACTTTAGATACTATGAGTAATGTCATTACTCAAGCGGCAAACCATAGTCCTGAATATATTGTATCTCTATATGGACCCAGCCATGCTGAAGAGGTTATTGACGGTCATCCTACTACATTGGTATCGGCCTCTTCTTCAAGTAAGTCCGCTGAAAAAGTTCAATCTTTGTTTTCTTCGAATATTTTACGCGTCTACACGAACCATGATATTCGAGGTGTAGAGTTGGGTGGTTCTTTGAAAAATGTCATTGCCATTGCTGCGGGAATTTGCGATGGCATTGGTTTTGGTGATAATACCAAGGCGGCCCTAATGACACGGGGATTGACAGAAATGACCCGACTGGGTGAAGCCATGGGAGCAGATACGGCCACCTTTTTTGGGTTGAGTGGTATCGGTGACCTCATAGCCACTTGCCTAAGCCAACACAGTCGAAATCGTTTTGTGGGGGAAGAAATTGGCAGGGGCAAAACATTGCTAAAAATTTTATATGAAATAGATATGGTAGCTGAAGGAGTGAAAACGACTCAATCCGTCCATGATCTTGCGGAAAAACATCAGGTAGAAATGCCCATATCTGAAGGTGTTTATCAGATTCTATTTAGCGATAAAGACCCCAAAAAGGTCGTTTCATCTCTTATGACGAGGGATTTGCGGCACGAACAGATATTTTCATAGATATTCTCTTTTTTCTTCTGTTCACCCATTCATGATCCGCAGTAATTTCACAGGCCTGCCCCTGTAGTTCAATGGATAGAATAAATCCCTCCTAAGGATTAGATACTGGTTCGACTCCAGTCGGGGGTACAAAATAAAAATTGGAGATTAATCCGTATGTTAAAACCTAAGCGAAAGACATTTAGGAAAGAAATGGAAAGAGATCCATTCTTGGAGAGTATATTGTCTGCTAAATCATTTATTGATAAGAATAAAAAACGCTACATAAAAATAATTGGCCTTGGTATTACTGCCGTATTGGTTTTTATACTATACTCGCAAAATCAAGTATCCAATCAGGATGCAGCCGAATCTACACTTAGCAAAGCGATGATGTATTTAGAAGAGGGAGATGAGCAAAATGCAATGATTCATTTGCAGGAAGTTGTGTATGAATTCAGCAGTACGAGTGCAGGCAAAACGGCTGGATACTATATTGGCAAGATTCATTATGACCGGGAAAATTATAATTTAGCCCAACCTTATTTTGAAAATTATGTATCCAATGGTGATAATATTCTTTTGATTGGTGCAGCTAGCCAGGCAATGGTAAATATATTTTTGAGCAACGGGAATATTGATGACGCCATTCGTTATCAAAAACGTGCTATTGAAAAAGCGAATTCAAAAGTAGAAGGTGCGTTTGCATCTATTCGATTGGCAGAAATATATATAAATGATAACAACCCTCTAGAAGGGGAAGCCATTTTAAATAACCTATTAACTGATTATGAAGGCAATTTTGAGGTTCGCCAAAAAATTGATCAAGTATTCGGCCTAATTAAAGCAGGGAAGTAGGTTTCTTTACCCCTTTGTTTGGGTATAAATAACGTGTAAATTTTGAGCCGAAAAGTGGGTTGCCCAACCCACTTTTCTGTTAAATAGACATGGATACATTAAAACAGAAGATTGTAGCTGCCATTCCAGATCATTTGGTTTTCATTGATTTAGTGGCTGATAAACACAATTCACGTGTTAAAATTGTTGTGGATGGTGCCCCGGCTGTGGATTTGCAAACCACTACTTCAATTGCCCGTGAAGTTCGTAATTCTGAAATTTTGGCCGAAGATTTCCCTAACGGCGTGCAGCTGGAAGTGACGTCACCCGGTATAGATGCGCCATTGGTACATCCGGTGCAATATGAGAAAAATATAGGCAGAACGTTAAAAGTATTTACTATGGGTGATTCTGAACCGGCAATAATAAAACTTATCCGTGTTACTGATTTTGGATTTGAAGGTAAAACATCATCTGGCGAAACGATTACGTTTAAATATGACCAGATTGAATCAGCTAAACTAGAAATAAAATTTTAATCCATTTTTGGAGGTATTTTGGTTAATAGAGAATTAATAGAAGTATTTTCTGAAATCGCTCGAGAAAAAAATGTCGAACGATCAGAGCTTGGATCCATTTTGGAAGGATTGTTCCTTCACCTTGTTGAACGTGAAAGAGGAGACGCAAGTAATTGCAGCGTGATTGTAAATCTGGATAAAGGTGAGTTTGAGATCTATGTAGAAAAAATAATCGTAGATGATGTGGAAGACCCAGTGATGGAAATCACATTGAATGAAATTCGCGAAGTTGATGCTGAATTGGCAGAAGATTTAGAAGTAGGCGATTCATATGTTGAAATTATTGATCCCATGATATTTGGCAGGCGGATGATTCATGTGGCAAAGCAATTCTTTTCTCAAAAACTGCAGGATGTAGAGAAAAAATATATTTACGAAGATTATGCCAATCGTGTGGGTGAGATTGTAATTGGCACTGTACATCAAGTCCAGCGAGACAACGTATTTGTGAATATTGAGCAGGCAGAATTGCGAATGCCGAGAAAAGAGCAAATTAAATCTGAACGTTATCGTCGCGGTGATTCTATTCGATCTATTATCAAATCTGTAGAAATTACATCTCGAGGTCCCGATATTGTGATTTCACGAAGCGATAACCATTTCTTGTATAAAATGTTCGAAATGGAAGTCCCAGAAATTGAAGATAATGTAATTGATATTCGTGCGATTGCTCGCCAACCAGGAGAGCGGGCGAAAATTATTGTTCAATCCCATGATCGTAGAATTGACCCTGTAGGGGCCTGCGTAGGGATGAGGGGAAGTCGTATCCAGGCTATCGTCCGTGAATTGAACAATGAAAAGATTGATATTGTAAACTATAGTGAACAATCAGAAATCTTGATTTCTCGTGCATTGTCTCCTGCTAAACCACTGGATCTTTATATTGATGATGATCGCAAATATTGTATCGCCATTTTTGATGATGACGATCTGGAGTTGGCCATCGGTCGGGGTGGCGTCAATGTGAATCTGGCTGCAAAATTAACTGAATACCGCATCGATGCATTTGGCAAAAAAGAATACGAACGCAAACAAATAGAGCAAG
>CEUZ01290186.1_pt1 | contig 24697 bp, 23 predicted proteins | sample 361511 | NCBI WGS metagenome assembly CEUZ01 (sample SAMEA2622822, study PRJEB7988) | marine metagenome | biome: marine biome (ENVO:00000447); feature: surface water layer (ENVO:00002042); material: "saline water (ENVO:00002010), including plankton (ENVO:xxxxxxxx)" | depth 5 m | reverse complement strand
CTAAAGGCAGGCAAAAAAGGAGTTAAACCTGATGCTGCTAGAGCAGTCGCAATTAGTACTGCCGGATCACTTAAAGCCATGATACTGCCTAGTATTTTAGCTATTATCTCCCCTATTCTTGTTGGACTATTTTTAAAAGCTGAAGCTCTTGGAGGAATGCTAGCTGGATCAATAGTATCCGGATTCCTTCTAGCTATTTTTATGGCAAATTCTGGAGGAGCCTGGGACAATGCAAAAAAATATGTTGAACTAGGAAATCACGGAGGAAAAGGGTCAGATGCGCACAAAGCTGCAGTCACAGGAGATACAGTAGGAGATCCATTTAAAGATACATCTGGACCTTCAATAAATATATTGCTTAAATTGATGACTATTGTAGCTTTAGTGTTCGGACCATTATTTATAGGGTAATACTACTCATCAAAAGAAATTAAAACTCTATCAGAGGCATTCCATGCGAATTTGCTTGGCTTGAATGAATCTTTAACGATAAACAATAAGAATCCTTCTGCCCTCTCTAGGTTATTTAAAGTAAAAGATCCCCATATCGGGTAAGCCAAATCTTTATTATTTTTTGTGCTACCTAGACTAACTGAAGATGGATTTGCAGGCTTATAGGTAAACCCATCAGTTGATATAAACTCACTAGAATTTTCATCAGAAATTATTCTTATCTCAGCAGAAGCAGCGTTGGTAACTTCAAGATTTAATATAACCAAACTTTTGCCTTCTGGTGCAAACAAAGTTTTTTGAGAGTTATCTAAATCTAAGTAGTCGTATTCTTTAGTAATCACTGGATCATATGCTTTTATATATAAGGTTCTCCCAGATACATATAATGGATCATAATCTTCAAATGGCTTAAATATTAATAATGAAGTAACTATAACCGAAAGCAAGACTGAAGCAATTGCTATTAACACCAAAAATCTATTCGAAAGTGATCTCATTATTATGATTGAGCTAACATAGATAATTCAGATAAAACATTTTCTAATGATTCAATTAAAAACTCTACATCTTCTGGAGTATTTTCATAAGAAAAACTAAATCTTATCGATCCTACAGCTAATTTAGGATCAATCCCCATGCTTACTAAGACATGAGAAGGTTCTAGGGATGCGGAACTGCATGCGCTTCCGCTTGAAGCAAAAATTCCTTCCATATCTAATCCAATTAATATGGGTTCACCCTCAAAACCTTTGAAGCAGACATTTAAAATATTAGATAAAGAGTCTTCGTTAGGCGTAACAATAATATGTTCATATTCTAAATTTTGTAACCTCAACTTCAGTAGGTCAGTTAATTTTCTACAATGAGTATTGAATTTATTTTTCTCTTCATTAGCTAAAGCAAGAGCCTTAGAAAAACCAACAATCCCAGGAACGTTTTCTGTGCCTGACCTTCTTTGTCGTTCTTGACCTCCACCTACAATAATAGGGCTAATAGGTATTCCTCTTTTTAAATATAAACACCCTACACCTTTAGGGCCTCTTACTTTATGACCTGAAAGACTCATTAGGTCTATTCCGAGTTTTTTTGTATCTAAGTCTAGTTTGCCAGCAGCTTGAACAGCATCACTATGAATATAAATTTCCCTTTGTAAATCCTTAGCTTTGTTTTTAATTATTTGGCTTATTTTTGGTAAATCTTGGATCGCGCCAGTCTCATTATTGGCTAGCATAATTGAAACTAAAGAGGTATCGTTTTTTATTTCAGATTCCAGTTCATCTAAATTAATAAATCCCGCCTCATCAACATTTAAATAAGAAATCCTAAATCCAATTGATTCGAGTTCCTCCATAGCATGAATTACTGCATGGTGTTCTATTTTAGTTGTTATTATGTGGCCACCCATCTCCTTTAATGCTTTAGCAACACCTATAATAGCCATATTGTCAGACTCAGTTCCACCACTAGTAAATATAATTTCACTAGGCTTGCAATTTAGTATTTTTGCTACATTTTCCCTAGACTCATCCACAGCATCTCTAGCAATTTGGGCTATGCTATAAAGACTAGAAGGATTACCATAATTTTCAGAAAAATATGGCACCATCTCATCTACGACTTCTTGTCGCATAGAAGTCGTAGCAGCATTATCTAAATATATTTCTTTTGGTGAATCTAAAGTCATAATAAGAATATTTTATCAAAACAATTCAAGTATTGTTGAATATAACAATTTAATTGGCTATCATTTCCATTTAGTAGTTCTAGCACACACAAAATATTAATTAAAATGATTAAGATTTCAAATATGTCTAAATATTATGGAGATTATCCTGCTGTATTAGATATTTCCTTTTCTATTGAAAAAGGTGAAACGGTTGGCTTACTAGGTCCAAACGGAGCAGGAAAGTCAACAACAATGAAAGTTATGACAGGATATGCTCCGCCTACTAATGGAAAAGTATCTGTAGGGGGTTATGATATTGTCGATAAATCTCTTGAAGCAAGAAGGCAAATTGGGTATCTTCCAGAAAATGTCCCTTTATATTTAGATATGACTGTAAAAGAATACTTAAATTTTATGGCTTCTATAAGAGGGATGAAAAAGGGAATATCAAAAAGGACTGATGAAGTTATAGGTATAACGGGCTTAGAAACTTATAGGGACGTCATTATTGGGAAACTTTCAAAGGGCTATAGACAGAGAACTGGCATAGCTCAATCTATTATCCATAAACCTAAAATTCTAATTATGGATGAGCCAACTATTGGGATTGATCCAGTTCAAGTTGTAGAAACAAGAAAACTTATTCAAAGTTTAGGAGGAGAACACACTTTAATTCTTAGTTCACATATTCTTCCTGAAGTAACAACCATATGCAAAAGAGTTTTAGTAATTCATGATGGAAAAATTGTTGCTGATGATACACCTAATAATTTATCTAAAAGGCTTCAATCTACTCAAGTATGCGAAGTTTCTATAAAAGAAAAAGATGGGGTAAATTTTATAAAATTATTAAGAAATGAGAGTTATGTTGTCGATGTAAGGAGTAAATTTGATAATAATAGCGAATATAAAAGTTATATTATTGAAACATCTTCCAGTGATGGAGTAGAAGAAAGTATTGCTAAACTAATAGTAGATAACGGGATAGGTCTTCATAAACTCAATTCATTGCCACTAACCCTTGAAGAAATATTTTTACAACTAACCTCTGAATAATGATTAATATATATACAATATTTAAAAAAGAACTTCTGGGTTATATTAAATCTCCAATGGCATATATTGTGGCTGCATCTTTTTTTACCGTCACAGGCTTTTTCTTTATTGCCTCGGTTTCTGATGCATTTTCCGAAGCGAGTATTAGAGGATTTTTAGCTGGAGCTGTTTTCTTTTTAATTTTCTTATCCCCTGCACTTACTATGAGACTTATTGCAGAAGAACAAAAATTAGGGACTATGGAACTTTTAATGACCTCTCCATTAAAAGAACATGAAATTGTAGTTGGAAAATTCTTGGCTTCTTTTTCGATAGTGTTATTTATGCTCGCAGGAACTCTTTTTTATCCAATTATATTGTTTATTTTTGGTGTGCCTGATTTCGGTCCAATTTTCACAGGATACCTAGGCTTGGTTCTATACAGTTGTTCAACTTTATCTATAGGAATTTTTGCTTCTTCATTGAGTTCAAATCAGTTAGTTTCATTAGTTGTGGGGTCAGGTATATTAACTCTGCTTACATTTATCGATTTTGTATCAGAAAGAGTCCCAGGAATTCTAGGGACTATTTTAAATGAATTGCAACTGGGAGGTTCTTTTTCAGTATTTGACACAAGCAGTTTTGGAATAGCAGAAAAAGGCCATTTTGCTGATTTTGCTAGAGGCATAATTTCGGTATATGACATTGTATTTTACTTGTCTATTTCAATCATATTTTTGCTATCCACAATTCTTATACTAGAGACTAGGAGATGGAAGTGAAAAATAATAGAGGTGAAATTAATAATGAATCAAAAAAAATTATTGATTTACTAAAAAATTATTCATATTCGATTCAATATATATCTTTTGCGTTTGGTGTCCTTGCAACATTTCTTGGAGTGATAATTATTATCTTTTTAAGAGATATACAGTTTTCTGGGTTCATAGTTTTGTCTATAGGAATATTATCATTCATATTGTCCTTGCTTCTTAACATAACCAATATAAAAAGAACTATTTTTTCTTCTAAAGGTGCCTATGGGGCTAATACAATATTCATTCTGATCGCTACTATTTTTATTCTTATAGCTGCAAACTCAGTAATCTACATACTTAATGATAGAGGGGCTTCTCCATCATGGTTCAGATCTGACCTTACTGCTTCTAAAGAATATCAATTGTCCAACCAAGCATTAAATGCAATAGATAGCCTAAAAGAGGACTTAGAGGTTTTTATTTTCCTAAGATCTGATTCAAGTCAAGACAAATTATCAATTAACCGAACTGAAGATCTGTTGAGTGAGTTTTCAAAAAATTCAAATAAATACGATCTGACTTATAGACATGTGGATCCGGATATAGACCCAAACTTAGCTAGCAGTTTAAACGTTGACAGATATCTAGCAGGCAGGGATTTGCCAGTATTGATTTTAAAACTCAAAGAAAGCCAGAGAATTTCGCATATAGTAGGAAAAGACCCTAATGAAACAATTGATGTATTTAATGAAAAAGATCTTATTTCATCATTATTGGTTGTAAATCAAATTCAACAGAAAGTTGTACTATTCTTATCTGGTCATGAAGAAAGAGATATAACTAACATAGACAAGTCGTCTGAATCTTTTGGTCAAGCAAAAATTTCCTTAGAGAGAGATAACTATTTTGTAACCTCTACGACATCTGACGAATTATCAAGAATACTTCTTTCTGGAAATAAAGAGTCATTCCCTTCAGTTCTTGTAATCGCAGATGCAAATGACGAAATTTTAAATTCTGAACAAAAATTGATTCAAGAGTATTTGAGACTTGGAGGTAATTTAATGCTCCTATTAGAGCCTGGATCTCCTTCCAGTTTATCAAATTTAGTTGCTCCTTGGGGTGTAGTGGCTGGAGAAGGCACACTAGTTGATACTGCTAGTTACGTTGCTCCAAATGTTGAGTTTTTACAAATTAAGGACTCTAACCTCCAAATTCCTGAGCACCCAATCACTCATAATTTTGATGTAATGTATTTTCCTGGGTCTAGATTTATTGGACTTTCGCTTAGACCAGACGAAATACCTCTAACTGAAAATGGGGTGCCTTATATTAATGCAGAGCCAATAGCCTACACCACTTTAAATAGTTGGGAAGAAACCTCTAAAGAATCAATCAGTTTTGATAGCGAGAATGAGATTGCTGGGCCATTACCAATAATACTAGCGGTTGAATCTATATCTACCATGAATGAAGCCCCCATAAAAAATGAAAGAGGGGAATATGTATCTTCAAAACTAATAATTTCTGGTGATGCTGATTTTGCGAGTAATAAGTTCTTATTTTCAGCAAAAAATGAAGATCTTTTTGCTAATTCAATAAACTGGCTTACGAGCGATGTTGAACTAATTTCTATAAGACCTAAAGTTAAAGTTTTTAGAGAATTGGTATTAACTCAAGATGAAAGGAACTTTGTTAGATGGAGCGGATGGATATTCTTGCCTAGCATATCTATATTCTTTGCTTTTTGGTCTTGGTGGCGCAGAAGATAATGAATTTTAAACTTTCCTTAATTCTCATTGTACTTATTTCTATCGCAATTCCTTCAACTGTATTTTTATTACAAGAACCAAGCTTACCTGATGAAGTTAATCAATCTGAGAAATCAAATAAATCATTTTTATATACTGCACCTGAAGATCAGATTATTTCAATAGATTTTATTGGAGCTAATAATAAAATAAGGTTTGAAAAATTTAACGATTCATGGAGCATAATTGAAGGCGACAGAACTTTTCCGGTTAATCCAGCTCGGTGGTCAGGAATCACATATCTTCTAAAAGGGCCCTTGATCCAAAGAACATTAGATGGGGGAAATTCAGAGAATTTAGACCAATTTGGTTTAAAAAATCCATCTTTTAAAGTTAAATTAGAGTTTAATGGGGTTGACCCAATAGTTATAGAATTTGGAATTTTAAGTTCAGATCAATCATATCAGTTTGTAAAGTTGGAAAACCAACAATTTGTCCATACGTTGAACGCATCTTATGGGAATGCATTAGAGAACTTATTAAAAAACCCTCCTAGGCCTACTTGGATTTACGACTTCGAAAAAGAAAATATTAATGAAATATTAATTTATCATTCTGGCATTCTATATAAGGCACTTGGAAGAGATATATTTACTAAAGATGGAGGACCAAAAGGTCCTTGGAAAATATGTGATATTTTAATAGATGATCTTACTGGGAACCCCTACATAGAAAAAGAGCCTTGTGATGGTGAAGAGGTAGCTAGATTGGACTATCCAAATTCAATATTAGATCATATGAAAAATCCACAGATTGATAGTGTTGTAGTAACTGGGCTAGAAACAGAAAAAGAATTCTTGGAATACGGGATTGATAATAACAGTACTTATATTTATCTGAGAAATAACACATTTACCGAGAACGGAACCTTGTTGATTAAGCCAATAACTGTTAGTTTGAGCAATATCAAACCAAAATATAATCAAGAAGGTCAGACTAATGCTGTTTTTCAAGATTCTAAAGATGTAGTTCTGGTATCAGAAAGTTGGGTAGACGATATAGTTAAATTGATGTTTTGCACTACTCCTCACGAGGACAAACCTTACCTCCAAGAAGAAGAATTATCGGGCGAATGCCCTGCCTTTGATTACTAACATTCATCTAAGATATTAATTAGAAGTTAAGTTCTTATAAAGTTGTGGAATTCTTAATGGTAATGAAGCAATATCATCTAATACTTCATAACTTAAATCTTCCATCATGCTCTTCATATAATCATGCCCTTCTTTATCAACGGTTAGGCAAAAGGTTGTTATACCTTCATGTTTAGCTTCTAGTAAAGCTTTTTTTGTATCATTAACTGCATACTCTTTCTCTACACCTTCTCTACTATAACCTCTGTCCTGAGGCCTCCCGTCACTAATTAAAAATATAAATTTTGATTTCTCTTCGGTCTTCAAAAGTTTTTGAGTGCAATGCCTAACTGCTGGCCCCATTCTAGTTGCGTGCAAAGGGCTTATTCGATCGATCCTTTTTGGGATTGTTGGGGAAAAGTTCTCATCTAGATCTTTAATCGTAAAATATTCTACATTTTCTCTTCCATATCCTGAGAATCCGAATATACCATATGTGTCTCCTAAATTTTCTAGGGCATCTAAAAGCAAAATTAATCCTTCTTTTTCAAGATCAACTATCCTTTTATAAGACCTTCTAAACCCTTGGGACCTTCTTTTTCTAAGCCACTCCATATATTTTTCAGGATTATCAGGTGCAGACCATTCATCTCTGGAAGCATCTGTATCATCAATCGCCTCAGCAGTGGAAGCACTCATGTCAAGCAAAAAGGCTACTGCTATGCTTCTTTCTACTTTATTCCGTCTCCAATATAATTTCTCTGAAGGGCTTATGCCTGCTCTTAAGTCAACCATAGCCTCAACAGTTAAATCTAAGTCTTGCTCTTCGCCTTCTTCAAGTCTTTTAATTTTTCTATATGTTTCAGGATTCATTAATTCAAATTGCTTCTTTATGTCAGCAACTATATCTGCATATTTTTCTAATGTTTCATCATAATACTGAAGGTCTCCCTCTCCAATTTTTTTTTCATTAACCAAGCACCAATTTTTTTTATATGTTTCATCTCTGAAATCCCATTCGTCATATAAAAATTGATTCTCTTCAATTGCTTCAAGCTCTTTTCCGTCTTCATCAAAATGATCAAATCTATCAGCAAATTTTGATTGATCTTCTTCTATTTTTTCTGTTTGCATTTCATTTAGTGCTTCCTCTAGATTTTGAGTTATTTCAGATTCAACCACATTATCTGCGTTTTCATCAGTGTTTTCATCAACTGACTCTTTTAACATTTCTTCAATTTGCTCTGTTGAAAAATCTGATAAATCTCCGTCTTCCGAAAATTCCGCTTCGCCTAAGCTCATTTCAAGCATCAACTGAGATAGCTCCGGTTTAAATTCGCCCCAATACTCTACCTCTTGAGGAGAAGAATAATCATCCATTTTTATTTCATCGTTAACTTCTTGGGGGGTATTTTCTAATTGATTTTCTAATTGATCTCCTTCCGAAAAGGAGTAAAATTCTAATAGGTCGTTATAAGAATCTTGAAACTTGTCTAGGGTTTCATTTTCTTGAAAAGTATATTCTTCTAATTCTTCCTGCAAATCATTTTTAACATTTATTAATGTCTTATACGCTCTTAAGGTTGCTTCTGCAGTATCTTCTATTTGAGAATTTGGCCTACCTAAAATTACTAAAAGATTTAAAAGCTTATTTAGTGAGGATTGTAATTTTTTAGGTACCTTTAATTTTTGTGGACTAAGGCTATATCTTATAATTGATTCCATTAATAATTCTCTGCCAGGTAAACTCTCAATCTCAGGTCTTGATTCTAAAGCATTCTCCTTAACATCCTTGTAAGAGTTAGTTATTCCTCTATATTTCTTTAAGACTTTTTCATCTACTCTATAAGCCTCAAAAATTGAAAAAATATCTTGTGCTAATTTTGCATCTTCAAATAATTTAAAAAATTTTGTCATGTCAGTTATTTCTGTCACATTACTTGATAATTTTTTTTCAAATTTTTTTATTAACGAACTCCTCAAATCTTTAAAATTTGAAGACGGGGAATCTAGCCTTAATTTAAATGTCCCAAATTCAACATGACCTACTTGATGGGTAGCTATAACTTTTAACCAAGAAAAATTCTTATCCTTCTCAGAAAACTTCTTTATTGATTCTGGCAGATAAATTGTAGTTCCCTCAGTTGTAGCTAAATTAGAATTAAACCATCCAATTTCTTTGTCAACCATTATATTGGAACTTTGAACTCCTAAATCTTGGCCACTCAAAGCACAACAATAAAGTTTCAGAATATCCTTTTCAACATCTAAATCTACCGAGAATGTTAATTCATTGAATAATGACTTTGATTCAATGCTATCTAGGGAAAAGTAACCTTCAATACTATCTCCAGAATTTATAATAGATATGCCGTTATTAAACCAAATAAAAAGCTTTTCTTTAGAAAGTCCTCGCCTTAAACTTTGAAAATTTAAAGAATAGCCTTTTAACTCATCAACGTAATTATTAGAGAGGGTTATAAACATTTTTTCGTATTCATCAGAGTAATTTGAAGAAATATCTGAAAATATATCAATCGATTTCTTTATAATCACGTGGAAATCTTGAGGATTAGAATCTAAAATTTTAATCATAGATTTCATGAAATCTTTTTTCTGATTTATCAAATCAGCATTTTCAGCTAATAATTGGAATATCTTTTCAAAATCTTTGATAAGAATTTTTGAAATTTTATTAATAATTTCATTCCAAGATTTAAGATCATTAGGGCTAAATTGTGAAATTTTATAAACCCAGTCAATAATTTTTAAAGAATAATTAACATTTCTAGCAGAGATCCTTCTGCAAGTATCAACCAATTTTTCAAGATCATCATAAGAGGATGCTGCATTTATTGAGGGAGATAATCCATAAAATTTTTTAGTTAATGGTGAAGAGTTTTTAGATGATTTAAATAAACTTAACCCTAAATTACCCCAATCAAGCAAATGCCTAGGCCTTAAAGTCTTTAATACTTCAGAAGAACTATTAACATAAGCTTGAGCCAACCCACCGTCTTCAAAAGCAATTCTATTAGATTGCTTCGCCCATTCAATAAATTGGGTCTGAGGCAAAGACCTAAAAACATTTGATGATTCAGATATAAAACTTAATATATATTCCTTTTGGCTAGATCCAATGGAATCACCTTCAATAGTCGAATAAATTATATCAGCCCACTCATTTAAAGCTGCCTCATTAAGTCCTTCAGACAGAATATTTAAACTCTGATCCAGTTCTCCTATATTTATCCAGCTGTATTTTTTAAGTTTATTGCTTATATCTTTCATCTTCTGAAACAATCATGTTTAAAAATTCTTCAAGTATGGTAGCTGTAGCTCCCCATATTAATTGATTATTTATTATATATGCTGGCTTATTAATTAATAATTCATTAGATAGAAAATAATATCTTCTTTTATTTTTCTTAGATATTAATTCTGAAATTGATATAAATGAATAATCAACTATCTCTTCTCCATCAACCTTTATTTCTGCTTCTTCTTTAATTAGTACTATAAAAGGCTGAATAATAAATCCTGTTCTTGTTTTTTCCTTGCTTAAAGAAGAAATTAGTTTAATATTTTCTTGTTTTAAGCCTACCTCTTCTTCAGTTTCCCTGTAAGCTGTATTCAACAAATTGATATCATCATTTTCAAATGCACCACCAGGAAAGCAAATCTCACCACTGTGCGAATATAGATTACTAGATCTTTCTAAGAATAAAATTGAGTAATCTTCATTTTTTATAGAAATTGGCAAAAAAACTGCAGCACTTTTGTACCCTTTAGTATTTGTAATATTTTCATATTCGAATACAGAGTTTTTAGTTAATAACTCCCTTAATTTATCCATAATTTATGGGAATATCGCACTTATAACTTCTTCTATACTTCTGTACAGTTTTTTATCATCAGTAATACCCCAAGTAACGGCAACTTGGCATGCTCTTCTTGGATCTATTCCATCTTTAATTAATTTGCCAGCATATATAAGCACCCTTGTGCTTGCAGCTTCAGATAATCCATGATCTGTTAGATTCCTAATTTTTTCACCTAAAGATGCTAAAGATTCTGCAATAGAATCATCTATTCCTGCTTCTTCTTTTAAAACTTTTGCTTCTAGTTCAGGTGTTGGAAAATCAAATTCAATTGCTACAAATCTTTGCCTTGTACTTTGTTTCAAATCTTTTAGCGCATTTTGGTAACCAGGGTTGTAAGATACAACCATTAAGAATCCATCCGCTGCTTCAACGACTTCTCCTAACTTGTCAATTGTTAATATCCTTCTATGGTCTGTTAGGGGGTGAACGATAACTGTAGTATCTTTCCTTGCTTCAACAATTTCATCTAAGTAACAAATCCCTCCACTTTTTACAGCTCTTGTAAGTGGCCCATCTATCCATTTAGTTCCAGCCGAATCTATTAAATATCTTCCTACAAGGTCACTTGCGGTCAGATCCTCATGGCATGCAACTGTAATTAAAGGTACAGATTTTTTCACATTATTTGATATATACCATGACATATATTCAACAAATCTTGTTTTACCAGTCCCAGTAGGGCCTTTTAATAAAATCGGAACCTTTTGATTATATGCTGACTCAAATACCTGAACTTCATCACTAACGGGTATGTAAAATGGCTCTTTTTGTATTGAATAATCTTCAATTTTATAATTCTTAGAATCTGAGGATTTAGTTGCCATTATGTTTCCTTTCTTATTCTTTCCAATAGAAATTGTACATTATTATTTAGTTCTTGTTTCGTTGAATCATTATATATAAATTCATCTATATTATTTAATTTTGCATAGTCTTCAATTTGAATCTTTAATCTTCCTAAAATATTTACGTGCCTATAATCAAGTCTTGATTTAATATTCTCAATAGAAGAAACAATACACCATAATTTATCACAATATTTATTAAAACCGCTTTTAACAATTTGGGCGCCTTCAATAAATAATAATTCTTCACTTTTGTGGCTATTAAGTTCTATAGTTAATAATTCCTCAAGTTTTGGCCAAACTATTAACTCTAAATTTTCTAATCCTGATCTTTTCAGGTCAGCAATCGAGATTGATTCATAAGAATTACTAAAAACTTTTTTTGATAATTTAGATCTATCTATTTGTGAGCCTTCATCTAAAATATCATTGCCCCAAATTTCTAATATTTTATAGTATTCATCAGTTCCATAATCATAAACATTGTGACTTAAAACATCTAAATCTATAACTGGCATATTCTTTGATTTGAGATATTCTGCTACAGTAGATTTTCCAGAACCCATAAGTCCCATTAGGCCTATAATCATTTTAAAGTTCTTGAATCGATTTTGACACTGCTCTTATAACAAGTCCAACATCATCATGTGAAATCTCACGATGAGTAACCATTCTAACCGTGCCTCCAGACGGGGAAATCATAACACCATTATCCAAAAGGCCATTTTTAAATTTATTCATATCAAATGACTTATCTTTAAGAGAAAACCGAATTATATTTGTCTTAATATAATCAACATCAATTTCGATTCCATCAATATCTGCTAAACCATTTCCAATTTTTTTAGCATTTTCATGATCTTCAGCTAATCTGTCTACCATATTATTTAGTGCAACAATACCAGCTGCTGCAAATACTCCGGCTTGCCTCATACCTCCCCCTATAGCCTTTCTCCATCTTTTTGCTTCCAGCATTATGTCTTTTGACCCGCAAATGACGCTCCCCACTGGACATGACAATCCCTTAGAAAGGCAAAATGTTACTGTATCTAAATATTTAGTTAGATTAGAAACATCAGTATTTAGTGCAGTTGCAGCATTAAAAAGCCTAGCACCATCCATGTGGATTTTTAATTTTTTTTCATCACATAAAATTTTTAGATTCCTAATATATTCTTCGTCAATAGGATGACCCCCACATTGATTATGAGTATTCTCAATGCTTACCACAGAAGTAGTAGGTTTATGATCATCTACTGGGTTAATAGAATTACTAACTTCATCTAAATTCAAAGTTCCATTTTCTTCATTCTTAACAACATTTAGGCTTACTCCACCAAAAATAGGGACACCCGCTCCCTCCCAAGCATAAACATGGCATTGATCTCCTAAAATAATCTCTTCTCCCCTATTAGTAAGAGTAAGTAATGAAACCAGATTTCCCATAGTGCCTGAAGACACTAGCAAAGCGCTCTCTTTTCCAGTAATTTCTGCAGCCATATTTTGAAGTTCATTTACCGTTGGATCCTCTCCATGAACATCATCGCCAACTTCAGCATCATACATTGCTCTTCTCATTTCTTCAGTTGGCCTTGTGACCGTATCGCTTCTCAAATCAATCAAAATTATTTCCTCTTAATTATTTCTGTTTAAAAATATAAAATTGCTTATAGGAGTTACTTAGTTTATCAAATTAAGTTATACCATGAAAAAAAATGTTATTGAAATATAAAAATATTTATATACCTCTTATAGTTTCCATATTCTTTTTGTTGGATCAAATTTCAAAAGAGATAATTATAAGAACACTTAAAGTTGGTGAATCTATACCTGAAGAAGGGTTTTTTAGGTTTACACATGTCAGAAATTTTGGAAGTGCCTTTAGTATAATTCAAGACGCTAATCTATTTTTGATGATCGTTGGTATATTAGCAATAATACTAATAACATATTTTCTAATTTTCGTTGCTAAAGACTCAGTTACCCTACAAATATCTATCTCTCTTCAACTTAGCGGTGCATTTGGGAATATTATAGATAGGATTAGGCTTGGCTCAGTCACAGACTTCATAGATGTAGGTTCATGGCCTGTTTTTAATATCGCTGATTCATGCATAAGTGTTGGAATGGCAATGCTTGCTTTTTATCTTTATATAAACTGGAAGGAAGAGAGAAAAGCAAATGAAAAAGATAATTTATAAAGATGATAAAAACATACGAATTGACCAGTTTATAAGTAATAATACCTCCTATTCTAGAAGTCAAGCTTCAAAACTAATAAGTGATGGAATGGTCAAAAAAAATGGATCGACTGTTTCAAAAAGTTCAGAAAAAATTATGAGTAACGATGAAATTCAAATTGCTGAATTAATGCCTAAACCCAACATAAGCCCAATTAAACTAAATTTAAATGTTAAATATGAAGATGAGGATCTGATTATTCTATCTAAGGATCAAGGTATTATTGTTCATCCCTCAGACACTTATAAAGGCCCAACTCTTGTTTCTGGAATTATAGAAAAATATCCTGAAATTTCGGATGTTGGTGAAACTCAAAGACCTGGAATAGTACATAGATTAGACAAAGAAACATCCGGATTAATGGTAATAGCAAAAAATCCTAAATCATATCAGGACTTAAAACTAAAATTCAAAAACAGAAAGGTTACTAAAGAATATGTAGCAATCGTAAATGGACCAATTAAAAATAAAGGAATTATTGAAGCTCCAATAGGAAGGCACCCTATAAATAAAATCAAAAGGGCTTTAGTTGAAACTGGCAAAGATGCTTATACTTCTTACGAAAAAATAGATGAAAATAATAATATTTCTATGATAAAAGTAAATATTTTAACTGGCAGGACTCATCAAATTAGAGTTCATTTAAGTTCTATTGGCTGTCCAGTAGTTGGAGATAATTTGTACTCAAACAGTAAAAATAAAGTTCACAGATTGTTTTTACACTCAATTAGAATAAAATTTAATCACCCTTCAAATAATAAAGATATAGAAATTCAAGACAATATTCCTAAAGAATTTCTTGATCTCATAAAATTGGGAGAAATTAATGGATAAAAAAATAACACATGAAGTGAGAGTTAGGTTTGCCCCAAGCCCTACGGGTGATCCTCATATAGGTGCAATGAGAACAGCTTTATTTAATTGGGCATTTGCAAAAAAAAATAAAGGGAAATTTATTTTAAGAATTGAGGATACTGATAAAAAAAGGCAAATAGAAGGGTCTATAGAAAACATAATTGAAGGGCTTAATTGGCTAGGATTAAATTATGACGAAGGTCCTGGAATCGAGGGAGATTATGGCCCATATATTCAGTCTCTAAGAAAGAATCGCTATATAGATGCGGTGAACAAGTTGCTTGATGATGGAAATGCCTATATGTGCGACCTTACACCAGAAGAACTAGAAAAAATGAAAGAAGAACAAAAACTTCAAGGTAAGCCCCCCGGATATAACGGATACTCTAGAAATAGATCAAGAGAGGATTTAGAAAAATCTAAAAAGAAAGGGTTGCCTATAGTTGTTCGACTAAAAGTACCTCTTTCAGGGAACATTCAATTTACAGATCTTAGAAGAGGGCCTATGAAATTCGATCTTTCCAAAATAGATGATTTTGTTATTTTAAAAGCTGACGGGCTTCCTACTTATCATCTAGCAAATGTAGTTGATGACTCAAGCATGCTTATTAGTCATGTGTTAAGGGGAGAGGAATGGATTTCTAGCACACCAAAACATCTGCTCTTATATAAATTTTTGGGATTAGAGCCTCCTTCTTTTGCTCATCTTCCTCTTATTTTTGGAAAAGATAAAGCTAAATTAAGTAAGAGGCACGGAGCAAGCTCCATAATAGAATACCAACAAAGTGGATTGCTACCAGAAGCTTTAGTAAATTATATCGCCCTATTAGGATGGTCACCTAGAAATGATAAAGAAGTTTTAAGTTATCAAGATATTATCGATAATTTTGATTTTGAAGGACTAAGTGTAAGCCCATCAATATTTGATCCAGAAAAACTCAGTTGGCTTAACGGAGTACATATCAGATCAATGGACAATGAAACCTTAATTAAATTGGCACAAGATACATTGCCAAAGGAACCTGATAATAAAAATAAATTAAATAACAAGAAGCTATCAAAAATTATTCCCTTGATAAAAGAAAGAATAAAATCTATTGATGAAATTTATCCATCAATTAAGTTTTTCTTTATTTATACAAAACCAAAAAAAAGTATTATTAAATGTGGAGCCTTAGATGATAATGAAGTCAAAGAAATATTAAACAAATTAGTGACTGATTTAAATGCATTACTGGAAAAAGATAATAAAACGCATGCGCATATAGAAAAATTACTAAGGGATAATTGTGAAAGCTTGGGGCTAAAACTTAGAGATTATCTTGGGTTAGTCAGAAATTGTATTACTGGAGCTGAGGTCTCGCCCCCTTTATTTGAATCAATTGAAATACTTGGAATAGAAGAGTCTGTTTCAAGAATTCAAGATTGTATAAACATTCTCTGATATATTATTGAACGTTATGTAAACAACATGTATACTTTCACAGTTGATTTATTAGAAAACATATGACAGAAGTAAAACAAAGAGACGGCGAAGCTTTTGATAGCATGCTTAGACGCTTCAATAGAAGGGTCCAGCAGAATGGTATTCTTTCAGAAACTAGAAAAAGGCAGGCTTTTGAGCCACCTAGTGCTTTAAAAAAGAAAAAAATGGCCAACAAAAAAAGAAAAAGTAAAGAGACTTAGTTTTTTCCCTTTTCCTTTCCCTGATATTATCCTCAATATTTTAAAATAAACTTACCATTTACTCCTTTCAGATATATGATTCTTATATGAATATTGGAATAATAGTTTTTCCTGGGACTTGGAGCGACAGAGATTGCGAATTTGCCCTATCTTCTTTTAAAAATGTTAAGACTTTCTTTATTTGGCACAAAGAGTCTATACCTAAAAATATAGATGCGGTTATTCTTCCGGGGGGCTTTTCGTACGGAGATCATCTAAGAGCAGGAGCAATCGCTCAATTTTCCTTAGTGATGAAAGATGTTTTTCAATTAAATCAAAAAGGCAGTCCCATAATAGGGATATGTAACGGATTTCAAATCTTGTGTGAGGCAGGAATCTTGCCAGGTGCATTAATTAGAAATAAAAACTTAAAGTTCAACTGCAGTTTCGTAAATCTTAAATATAAAAAATCTAAAAAATTTACTTCCTCAATTCCTAAAAATAAAATTCTTAAGATTCCAATATCTCACGGAGAAGGAAATTACCAAGCGGATAAGAACACCTTAAATATGCTTAAAGAAAATGATCAAATTGCATTTCAGTACTGCTCTGAATCTGGAGTGATTAATGATGATGCAAATCCAAATGGGTCTGTGAATAATATAGCTGGAATTTATAACAAAAATGGAAATGTGCTAGGAATGATGCCTCACCCAGAAAGGTCATGCTCTATAGATTTGGGGAGCGAAGACGGAAATTTAATATTTAAATCAATGATTAAGTCATTTTAGAGCATGATAGATAAAAAATTATTAAAAGAAATAGCACTTTCCGAATCTGAATATCTCAATATATGCGAACTATTAAATCGAGAGCCTTCATCACTAGAATTGGGTCTTTTTGGTGCCTTATGGAGCGAACATTGCGGATACAAGCACACAAAACTTTTGCTTAAAGAACTGCCTAATGAAAGTGCAAGAGTATTATCTGAAATGGGGAAGGAAAATGCAGGTGTATTAGATATAGGTAATGGAATGAAAATAGTAATGAAAGTAGAGTCTCATAACCATCCATCTGCAATTGAACCAAAAGAAGGTGCCGCTACTGGTGTAGGAGGAATTGTAAGAGATATATTTGCGATGGGAGCTTATCCTATTGCTATATTAAATTCACTTAGATTTGGACCTCAAGACATACCAAGAAACAAATACCTATTAAATGGTGTCGTTGAAGGGATATCCACATACGGAAATTGCCTAGGGATACCTGATGTAGGGGGAGAAATAGAATTCGAAGAATGCTACACAACAAACCCTTTGGTTAACGCTATGTGTGTCGGAATTATAGATGATAAGTCTCCTATATTAAATGCTAGGGCTGACAAGGCAGGAGATCTGGCAATATTAGTTGGGGCAGACACAGGAAGAGACGGGATTCACGGTGCCTCTGGCCTAGCCTCACAATCATTAGAAGAGGGTTCTGATTCTAGGTCAGCGGTTCAAGTAGGCAATCCCTTTTTAGAGAAAGTTCTTTTAGAGTCGTGCTTAATATCTGCAAAAATGGAGGGAATTATTGGCATGCAAGATCTTGGTGCTGCTGGCCTAACTAGCTCAGTAATTGAAGTTGCTGAAAAAAGTGACTTAGGAATTGAATTAAATCTAGACAAAGTTCATTTAAAAGAAAATACGATGACTCCATACGAAATAATGCTCTCAGAATCTCAAGAAAGAATGTTAATCATAATTGATTCAAAAAATGAACAAAAATTCTTAAAATTTTTTAATGATCGTGACCTTAAGGCAAATACAATTGGCAAATTTAATAGATCAAAAAACGTAAAAATAAAATATAAGGGAGATGAAATACTTAATACACCCGTAAAGATTCTTACTAATGCTCCAGCATATGAACTATCGGATAAAAAGCCAAAATGGATATCTGAAGTTCAGAAATATATTCCATCTAAAAATAATATTAGTGATATGAATAAAATTTTAGAGAGTCTTTTAAAATCACCTAACATATCGTCAAAGCAAGAAATATACAGCCAATTCGACCACCAAGTTCAGTTAAACACTATTGTTTTACCTGGTGAAGCAGATGCTGCTGTATTGAGACTAAAAAAAGGTAACCAAGCAATCTCAATTAGTATAGATTGCGATTCAAAAAAATGTTACTTGGATCCTGAAGTGGGCGCATCTATGGCAGTTGCAGAGTCATGTAGAAATATAGTATGTACAGGAGCAAGACCTATTGGTCTTACAGACGGACTTAATCTGGGTAATCCAGAAAAAATGGATGTTCAGTATCAAATAACTAAAACTATAAAGGGATTAAAGAAGGCATGCTTAGAATTTGGAATTCCTATAATTAGCGGAAATGTAAGTCTTTATAATGAATCAAATCAAAAACCAATCTTCCCCACCCCAATAATAGGTGCAATTGGACATATTGATGATCACTCAAAAACTGTCACGGCATCTTTCAAAAGCGTAGGTGACAAGGTAATTATTATAGGAGAAGGGCAAATTAATGAAGATGAAAATTTACTATCAGGATCTGAATATCAAAAAATTTTTGAAAATCAACTTTCTGGGTCACCTCACATTGATCTAAATAAAGAATTTAATCTACAAAATTCATTAATAGAAATAATCGATAATAAACTAATTAATTCCGCTCACGATGTTTCTACAGGTGGCATCTCTATAGCTATCGCCGAAAGTTGTATATTAGGCAATGTTGGATCTAATATCTTATTGGATGGAGATAATAAAAAATCTATCTATTTTGGAGAAAATAGATCTGCGATTATTGTAAGTTGCCACCCAAGAAAATCAGGTGAAGTTATCAAAATTGCAAATAAACACAATGTTGACTCAAAAGAGATAGGAGTGGTTACCAAAAATGAATTGATTATCAACGAAGATATCCGTATTAAAGTTGAGAGATTAATGTCAATTTTTTATAATCAGTCTGATTAAATTCTATTATTCTAATTAATATGCCTATTTACGAGTACAAATGTCTAAATAAAAATTGTGATACTGAAATATTTGAAATAATTCAAAATTTCAGCGATAAGCCTATTGCCAAGTGCCCAGATTGTATCAAAAATGGCGAGAGAATAATTAGTGCCTTTTCTGTCCATTTTAAGGGATCAGGGTGGTATTCGACTTCTAACAGATCTTCTAGTAGTCAGGCTAAATCAAAATCTAGCAAAAATAACCCCAAATCTGCCAATAAAAGCGTTAAAAAAAATAAGCCTAGTAAATCTAAAAAAACTGAGTAATGATAGCACTTGTCCAGAGAGTCGAAGCCGCCTCTGTATCAATAAATTCCAAAATTTATTCAAAGATAACTGAGGGAATTCTAGTTTTCTTGGGAATAGTTAATTCTGACACAGAAGACGATTCAGAATATATCATAAAGAAATTATTAAATTTGCGGTTATTTCCTAGCACTTCTTCCAATTTTGACCTATCTGTGCAAAGTGGAAAAAAGTCTATATTGGTAATTAGTAATTTTACCTTATCGAGTATAACTAGAATTGGGAATAGACCTGATTTTAGCAATGCATTAGACCCTAAAAGCGCCGAAATTATTTATCAAAAATTTGTAGCCAAACTGAAAAATGAGCACTCAATTACAGAGACAGGTATTTTTGGCGAAGAAATGAATATAGAATCTAACAATTGGGGGCCATTAACCTTAATAATTGACTCAAATGACAGAAAAATTCCAAGAAGCAATTTTTAAACTAATTCTAAACTAATATCTAATGCCCTTGCAGAATGGGTTACTGAACCTAATGATATTATGTCGGGCAAGCATAAAGCATAACTTCTGATAGTTTCCTTGTTTATGCCTCCTGATATTTCAATTACTAAGTCTTTATTTTTTGATCTTATTTTTTTTACAGCCTTTGAGGCTTTTTCAGGATCCCAATTATCCAGCATTATTCTATCTATAGGCAAAAAAAGTACCTCATCCAGTTGATTCTCATTTTCAACTTCTACCTCAATTTTAAGATTGGGAAACTTATATTTTGATCTATTAATTATTTCTTCTAAATTCCCTGAATTTAGATGATTATCCTTTATCATGATCATTTCACCCAAATCAATTCTGTGATTAGATCCTCCTCCAACTAAAACAGAGTACTTATCTAAAATTCTCCAACCAGGAATTGTTTTTCTTGTATCAACTATATCTACATCAAGGTCTTGGATAAGTTTTTTATACTCATATACTGAGGTAGCCACTCCACTCATCCTTTGGATAAAATTTAAAGCTGTCCTCTCTGCAGAAAGGATTGATCTTACAGGGCCGTTTATTTTGGCAAACACTCTTGGCTCTGAATATTTATCCTCAACTAATGAATCAAAATTTATTTTTGGATCAAATTTTTTAAATACAAATTCAGCAACATCTATGCCAGACAAAACTCCTGGTTCCTTTAGAATCAATATAAAATCTGACACAGAAGATTGTTCTATTGAAACTTCAGTGCTGGGATCTCCATTGGCAAAGTCTTCGCTAATTGCAATGTCGATTAATTTTTCAATGGATTCAAAGTTTATGAACTTCATTATTAAAGCTCTAACATCCTGTCTAGGGCTACCTTTGAATTTATCCTAGTTTCAAAATCTACTTCTACCTGATTTATAACTAAGCCAGCCCCAATTCCATCTAAAACCCAAAGTAAGTAAGCAGGGTGAATTCTATACATTGTTGCACACGGACATACAATAGGGTCTAGGCAAAAAATATCTTTATCAGGGTTTTCTGATGCCAGCCTCTTTACCAAATTAATCTCTGTACCAATTCCCCATACTGACCCCGATTTTGAATTGCTCACTACATCAATAATATATTCTGTGGAACCAACATAATCTGAATTACTTACAACCTCATTAGTGCACTCTGGATGAACTATTATTTTCGCATTCTTATCATTCTTAGCCATTTCAATTTGATCAACATTGAATCTAGTATGAACAGAACAATGACCTTGCCATACCAAAACTTTTGCTGATTTTATTTCTATTTCTGAAAGACCGCCATTTAACTTAAAAGGATTCCATACTTTAATTTCATCTAAATTAATACCAAGAGAAAGGGCCGTATTTCTACCTAAATGTTGATCAGGAAAGAAAAATATTTTCTTATCTGATTCTAAATACTTAGTGAAAGCTTTGTCTGCATTACTTGATGTGCAAACAAGACCTCCATTTTCTCCACACAAAGATTTTATTGCAGCGGTTGAGTTCATGTAGGTTATAGGAACATAATTATCTGAAACCGATGAAACAAACTCCCATGCATCTTCAACATCTTCTGAAGGTGCCATATCTGCCATAGAACATCCGGCAGCCATATTTGGTAGAATTACTTTTTGATCTTTAGAGGTTAATATATCAGCTGTTTCTGCCATAAAATGAACTCCGCAAAAAACTATAAATTGTGCCTCTTTTTCTCTAGATGCCTCTAAAGATAATTTAAAAGAATCTCCGGTTGTATCTGCGAACTTTATTACTTCCTCTCTCTGATAATGGTGACCCAGAATGTATAACTTAGAGCCTATAATTGATTTCATTCTATTTATCTCAAAATCAATTTCCTCTGGACTCATTTTTAGATACCTATTAGGAACTTTTTGCCATTTAACACCAGACTTAAACTCCTCTTCGAGAGTCTTGCTTCTCAAATTATCATCTAATTGGCAAAAGGAGGCTTGCTCCAGCTCAGTTACTGGTATAGACAGTTTTCTTGGTTGATAAGATTTAATGTTCAATTAACTGACCTTCAATCTCATAATTAATTTTTTTCTGTACTTCGCCTGTTAGGGACCATGTTCTTGCCTCATTAATTTTTACCTCAACAAAATCTCCAATTTCTATATTTTCACCATCTAAGTATACTAGTTTATCCAATCTTGAACGCCCTGAATATACACCTTCAGACTTATTTTCAACTAAAACCACTTGAGTAGTTCCTTCATATTCTAAATTAAGTTCCATGCTAATTTTTTTCTGAGCCTCTACTATTACAGCCATCCTTTTCTTTTTTTCTTCTCTGGCAACATCGTCCCCCATCTTTCGAGACGCGATAGTCCCCGGTCTGTCTGAATATATAGAAGCGTGAACTTTATCGAACCTTACTCTTTCTACTATATCTAGGCTTTCCATAAACTGATCTCTAGTTTCTCCAGGGAACCCAATAATAAGATCAGTAGTTACTGAAACATTTGGTATTGTTTCCCGTATTTCTTGTACTTTATCTAGATATTCTTCTCTTGTGTACCCTCTCCTCATGTTTTCTAAAACATCATTATTTCCTGCCTGAAAAGGTAAGTTGATTGTTTCGCACACTTTTGGTAAATCCCTAATGGCTTTTATAATTTTTGATGACATATCATTAGGGTGAGAAGTTAAAAATCTCAACCTTTTTAATCCTTCCAAAGAATTTATTTCAGACATAAGGTCTGCTAAGTCAGTCTTTGGATTGAGGTCATGGCCATAAGAATCGACATTTTGACCCAATAAAGTTACCTCTTTCACACCTCTTCTTATAAATTTGGACACTTCTTCTTTGATTTCTAAAATTGTCTTGCTTATCTCTCTGCCTCTCCTGTATGGAATAATGCAAAATGAACAAAATTTATTGCACCCATGAATTATAGGAACAAAACTTGCAATCTTTGGCTGTATAGGGATTAAATCAGGCATACATCCATTTAGGTTGTTATTTAATTTTTCAGATACTGGTTCTAAAATTTTTTCAAATTTTTGAGGAGCAGCCCAAATATCCACTTGCGGGAATCTTTTTTGAAGATCAATGGTTTTAGGCCCAACCATACAACCCATCACACATATCATCATAGAAGGATTCTTTTTCTTTATGTTTTTAAGTTTTCCTAGAAGGCCAGTAGCTGTATCTTCTGCGGTCTGCCTTACAACACAAGTATTTAAAACAACCAGATCAGAATAAATATCATCATTTTCTTGAAGCCCAAGCTCTTTTAACCCACTTGCTAACCTTTCAGAATCAGACACATTCATCTGGCAGCCAACAGTCGAAACATGAAAATTCTTCATATATTAATTTATCCCTTTTTTATGGCGGAGAGTATGGGATTCGAACCCATGGTCGGAATTACTTCCGACATCGGTTTAGCAAACCGACGCACTAGGCCTCTATGCGAACTCTCCGACTAGCCTAATTTAAGGTCAAATTCTACTATTTCTAGTAGTTAGATGTCTATAAATTTAGTAGTTTTAGAGAGAATTGGCATGTATTTAAGATCACGAATCAAGCCATTTTGACCCGTCTGAATAAATTTCTTTTTTCCATATGGGGACAATTTTCTTAAATTTATCTAAAAAATAACTCATGCAATCTAAAGATTCTCTTCTGTGAGCAGAGCTAATTATTACAAGCAAACTAATATTGCCTGGACTAACCTCTCCAATCCTGTGCACTACTCTTATGTATCCAACGCCATATTGTATTTTTGATTCATCAATTAAATTCAAAATTTCTTTTTTTGCCATTTGCTCATAGCATTCATAAAAAAGTTTATCCACCCTTTTGCCATTGTTATTATCTCTGGAAATACCTAGAAAAGTTAGTTCGGACCCATATATTGATAATTTAGAAATTGAATATTCTTGTGGAACTATTTCTTTATTTACTATTTCTACCAAATCATTAGAAGACCCACCACTAACAGGCGGAATGAAAGAGACCTCGTCGTCGTCTTTTAAATTAAAAGTGTCATCTGCATATTCAAGGTTTACTGCTGTCATGCAATTTTTTGTTATCAGATTAAAATTTTTCTCTAAATAATCTCTTAAATGTCTAATATCAGTAATTTTGAGATCATTAATTTCTATTATCTCAGATCCAAAATCTTCTTTTAATGAGGCAAATAGTCTAATTTTCATAGTATAAATATATTAACATTCTTAAATTTAGTTATAAATTAATTGACATTATCTGTTTTACCCCCATAAAATCATTTAGTTCTAAATTATTAAACGAGTTTTGAGTTCAAATTATTTATGGTACGAATTAGGTTAAGAAAAATTGGTTCTAAAGGAAGGGCTGTTTATAAAATAGTTGTTGCAGACCAAAGGAAACCTCAGGGTGGGAAATATCTTGAAGAGGTGGGTACTTATGACCCTCATACAAGTCCAGCAACAGTAAAAATAATAGAAGACAGAGTATCCGACTGGATAACTAAAGGTGCACAGCCATCAGAATCTGTATTAAAACTATTCCACATCATTGGTTTTGATAATAACGGAAAAATAAAACCTCTAGAATTAACAAAGAAGAAAAAGAAAAAATCAGAGAATACATCAGCTGTAACATCTGAGGCTGCTCCTGCTGAAGAGGCTGCTCCT
>CEUZ01096669.1_pt1 | contig 24698 bp, 25 predicted proteins | sample 361511 | NCBI WGS metagenome assembly CEUZ01 (sample SAMEA2622822, study PRJEB7988) | marine metagenome | biome: marine biome (ENVO:00000447); feature: surface water layer (ENVO:00002042); material: "saline water (ENVO:00002010), including plankton (ENVO:xxxxxxxx)" | depth 5 m | reverse complement strand
TCCGATTGGTAAAATTTGGTAAAATATTTATTGAAATTTTTTATCAACTCCTCTTTCGATTCAAAACATCTCATTATCTCACCTTCTCTTTTGCCCCAAGGATCCTTTGATATTTTTCGATATCCCTTTATTTCTGTCGGCTTACTTTCAGAAAAAATAAATGATGACTTTTGAGGTATAGAACAAATAATCCATCCTCTTTGTTTAATTACCCGAGCCATTTCGGATACGTGTTTATTAAAATCTAAATCTTGTCCCTGAGTCATATAATAGCATGAATTCCATGTTAACAAATAATCAAAGACATTTTTTTCAAAAGGTAAATTGTCAGCTATACCTTTTTTTATTTTTTTATAACTAATTTTTCTTTTGTCTAATCGATTTCTTAACCCGCTACATATATCATCACTAATTTCTGTTCCGTATGCATCAAGGCCAATTTGTTGAAAAAGTGGAAAGTGTCTTCCATCGCCACAACCAAGATCTAATATTTTCCCCGAAGTTGGTTTTGGCATACCCAAACCAGGGAATGTACCTTTAAATATTCTAATAACTCCTTCAGCGGGGAAAGAAATTTCTTTTGGTTCATCATAAAGATTCCCCCAATCTTTTTTTGCATCATAATTCATAGATCAAATAAATATGTTATTGCACTATTATCAAAGTAGAAATTATCTAATAATAATTTAGTATTCACAATAAGGGGACTTTACCTGAAATATCTGCCTCTGTTAGAAGCCAAGGTCTTTTCGGCAATATCTCTTTGAGTATCAATTCACAATCAACAGCATTAATGCAGCCAATTTGTCCCCTGCCTAGAACGGTTGTTCTAAAGAGCTTTTTTTCCCTAACTAATAAAGTAAAATTTTCAAATCTAGGCTTTGTTTGATCACTATTAATATCCCGAACATAAATAGTACTTTTAATTAATTTTTTTTCTCCGTTTTGAATAATATGGCCTTCAAATGTTTTATCATATCTATAAGGGACATTTAATGTTCTTTCAACATAATGTAAAAAAGTTGAACCAGCATCAAAGTTTAAATTTAAGATAACGCCATTTGCATTTAGAAATCTTGCAAAAAAACTAGTATTATCAAAACTATTTTCAGAAGCATTAACCGTCATTTTTTTTGCTAGCTTTCCAATTGCACACACCGAATAACATGGGTCAAGAGATCTATATGAATTTCGATGCTTTCTTATAAAATCAGAAAAGACACCCATAGAAAGTATAGGTAGACTTGGATCAAATAACTCATTTCTTGGAAAAGAATAAGTGAATGCTGGCACAACTATTGTTCCATTCTGACCTAATTTATCCATGATTTTTTCATAAAAAATACTTGAAATAAAATCGGGATTATTTTCCCCAGCCAAATTGCCAAAAAAGCCAATATTACTATGAAGGAATACAGTGCTTCCTTTTTCGATTGGCAATTTATTTAGAGCATTATCAATATCATTTAATTGATAATGAATTTTCATTATTTTATTAATTCAAAAATAATTTCAGCTAGACCATTAACAGTTCTAAATCTTCTATCTTGAAGATGATTTTGAGTAAAACTTATACTAAAGTTTTCTTCAATATCTTCAACAAATTCTATGATGCCAAGCGAATCAATAGCTCCACAACTAATATAATCATCATTTTCGTTTATATTTAGATTATTATTTCTTTTTTGAAGCCACTTCATCAGCCAATTTTTGTAATCATCCATAAGTTTCTATCATAATTAAATTATTGCAAAAACTCTAGCAGGCGCACCATCGCCTTGTTTTATTTTCATTGGTGAAACAACAATGAATACATCTGGAGAATTATTTAGTAACGATAGATTAACCATATATTCAACTAAGATAATTCCACTACCCAACAAAATTTTATGATTTGGAGAATCTATTGGACAATTATAGCCGTTTTTTGGATCATCGGGCATAGGTGTATCCATTCCTAACATTCTACAGCCCTTATCAACCAACCATTTAGATGCATTTTCTGATAAAAAAGGCATATCATCATAATATGACATTTTTCCAAGATGACTATCCCAATCAAATCTTAATAAAATTCTTTTAGCTTCTCGATCTCCTAATTTTGTTTTTAAATCATCTTTACTTACTTCAGACCTAGGACCAAAATCAGTAAGATCTAATACTGAAGCAGAGCCAACTAATTGATCGAGCGGAATGTTTTCAACAGTTTCACCATTACGAATAAAATGACGTGGTGCATCAATATGAGTGCCCGTATGGGTACCTAAAATTAATTTTCTTGTTTCTCGATTTTCAATACCATGGCGACCTAATTGCGTTATTTCAACCACAGGATGCCAATGAGCAGGAAATGTTTGCATTCCTTCATGAATAGGCATAGTCAAATCAACAATTTTATTTTTTTGCATTAGCTTATTCGCTCCATTTGAATTAATTCACCAATAATTCCATTTTTTGTTTTGAACATCGCTATCAAAAGTTTTTTACTATTCACTTCACTTTTCCAAGGGCCAACCACACTACATAATTTAGTTTGGTTTATTGAATCAATATTTTTTTCAATATTATTTGTAATTAACGCTATGCAGGTACATCCATCGGTATCTAAAGTATACGGAATGTTTTTTTTGATCGGTTCAAAATTTAAATCAAAACTTCTATTTGACATAATACTCTTAAAAACAATATTATTACTTTGCTTAACATTTACTTTCAACAAATTAGCCCAAAAAAATATTTCTCTATCTATATCACTGACCTTTATTGTAATCTGATTTTTATTAAATGATATTGGTGTTTTCTCAAAAGGTAAATCATTTCCATGCTCAGTTAGTTCAATAGGAAAACGTTTTTCTAAAGATTCAAAATAGGCGATTTTGTGTAATTTCGAGTATGTCTTAAGCAAAGGCTTTTTATAAATACTATTAGGAATAGTTTGGCTAAAACTACAATTGTAATTTTTTTCTAACAAATTGCTACCAAAATTTTCAATATCACTTGTGTTTATAGCTATGTGATCAATGCCTAATATCATAACATTTCTAATAGTTTATGCTTTTGAGCTTTTCCAGTTGATGATCTAGGTATATCATCAACAATAATAATATTTGAAGGAACAGATTCTGGATTAATTAATGACTCACAGTGATTGATTATTTTATCAATATTACAGGTATTTGAAAAGTGCAATTTTACAAACGCTATAACTTCTTCACCCCAAAATTCATGAGGTTTACCAACTACAACAGCTTCGTCAATTTCTTCCATCTCTAATAGGCAGTTTTCAATATTTGTAGGACTTATATTAACACCACCCTTGATAATCAGATCTTTTTCTCTACCTGAAATAAAAAAATAATCATGTTCATCAATAAATCCCAAATCCCCAGTTGGGAACCATTTTGATTTAACAATATTATCGCTTTGTCCAAAATATTTTTTAAACATATAATTTGATTGAACAAATATTTTATGTTCAAGTTTATTATTACTAAATGACTTCTCTTTAATTTTTACACCTGATAAAATTTTACCTACTGAATTTATTTTAACTTTTCCCGGGATATTAGTTGATATAATTAACGCCTCTGTCATACCATAACTTTCTAAACATTTTATTCCAAATTTATTATAAAATAATTTAAAAATTTTTTCAGATAATGGAGCAGTACCAACAAACACATTTTTTATATTTTCATTGACCCATTTTATTTTTTCATTATCTCTTGATAGCTTCGTAATTAAAGAAACCATAGTTGGCGAAAGCCAAATTGTATTAGCATTATATTTTATGGCGTCATCCCAAAAATTCATTACTGAGCTAAAATGGAATCTCGTACCAATTGTTATAGATCCCTCGCATGCTAATGGACATAAAATAGTATTTAAAAATCCAGCCATATAACCCATTGGCATTATATGAAACATATTTATTTTATCATTAAACCCAACTTTTTCATTAAATGATAATGCATTTGAAAATAATGATGAAATTTGATGACACACACCCTTCGGCAACCCGGTTGTTCCTGATGTAAAAAAAATAGCAAATATATCATTCTCATTTGTTTTAAATATATATTCATAACTATCACTAAAAATTAACTGCTTTTTTTTTTGAATAATTAGTTTGGGCTTTACTTCATCAACAATATAATTAAAATCTTTTTTGCCAATGGAATTATCGATTGGAACAATTGTATAACCTCCAAATAATGCTGCTAAATAACAATATATAAATTCTGGACAATTATCTAATTGAATAAGTATTCTATCTTTTGCTTTTATTCCATATTTATTTTTTAATCCAAAAACCAAAGAAAGAGATTTAGATACAACTTCCTTATATGTTAAAACTGAATTATTATAATTTATAGCTGGTTTATTTGAGTAAATTAAATCATTAAAATAATAGTTTATTTCATTTATTTTAATATTCTTGCTCCCTTCCATAGTAATGACTATAAAAAGATTTCCAATTACCCTTAAACCCTAATTCTTTTAATTGCTTCGCCTTTATCTTTACTAATTCTTCCGGTGCTTCAGATTTATTGTCTTCGCATACTGCTACAATTAATCTTCTTGGATCTACACCATATTTTGAAGAATATTTTTCAATAATAGGCATATAACTTGAATGAAATAAAGCTAATCCTGATACAGTATCAACAGAATCAGAACCCTTCTTTGTAATCAATGGCTGAATATATTTTTCACCTAAATCCATTACAGAAATTGGATCAAAACCCATATCAAATCCATTTAACATCATAGCAGAAATAAATTTTTCTGTTGATGTGTTACCCGCACTCCTCCCAAATCCTTGTAAAGAAGTATCAACAATATCAATACCTAATTCTGCAGCTTTAAGTGCATTTGCGACACCTAAACCAAGATTATCATGGCCATGAAAACCAACTTTAATATTTGGACATTTATCCTTTACAGCTAAGAAATATTCTTCTAATTGACTTGGCAACATACCTCCGGCGGAATCAACAATATAAATTACATCTGAACCCCAAGATTCTACCGCATGAGCATAGTCTGCAAATTTTTTGGGGGTACAGACATATGATTTCATAAAATTAGAACAAACTGTTAAATCAAATTTTTTTGATTTTTCAATGAATTTTCTTGAAGTATCATAATCCTCAATATTTGTACCGATCCTGATAAAGTTCATTTTATAGTCAATGGCTGCATCTAAATCACTTAACTGTGCAATGCCAGGTATACAAAACATGCCCCACTTTGATTTATTTAATGCATTAGCAGTAGACTCCATGTATGTTTCATCGGTTTCTAAAGCTACTCCTTTTCCTTTTTTAGAAGCCCCCAAACCAAGACCATGTCCTACTTCAATACTTTCAAAGCCAGCATGCTCTAAGGCGCTAGCTAATGTAGAGTTTTGTTTCTTTGAAAATTGAAAATTAATGCAATAACTCCCATCTCTAAGAGTTACTTCTAGAATTTTTGGTATATTCATTTTATCACCTTTTTTTTATTAAGTCCCAACTAACTGGTGTTCCTTTTTTTACATCTCTATTGATTTTACAGCCTAATAGTTTGTCATAATATTTGGGCTTTAAACCTAAACCTGGACGAATAGCCCTTAAATTTCTTTTATTTAAAATATCTCCTTTTCTCATATCTTTAGATATGTAAAGTGATCGTCTAAAAATTTTTGAATTATTTTCAATCTTTGAAGGGCCATATTTTACCTTCCCAAGCGATTGCCATGCGCGTTTAGATTCTGCAACTAATAATTCCATTTCATTAGGCTCCATTGAAAAAGCTGAATCAACCCCACCATCCTCTCTATTTAAAGTAAAGTGCTTTTCAATTACTGTTGCACCATGCCCAATAGCAGCAACAGCAGCACCTATACCTATTGTGTGATCAGATAAACCAATTTCACAACCAAATAACTTGCGCATGTGAGGTATAGTAAGAATATTACTATTTTCAGGAGATGCTGGGTAAGCACTTGTACATTTAAGCAAAACAAAGTTCTTACAACCCGCCTCTCGGATTGTTTCTACAGTTTCATCGATTTCAGCAATAGAAGCCATCCCCGTCGAAACAATCATTGGCTTACCGGTTAATGCCACTTTTTTTACTAAAGGAAGATGGATGTTTTCAAATGATGCAATCTTATAAGCTGGGACATTTAATTCTTCTAAATAGTCAACAGCAGTCTCATCAAATGGAGTGCTAAAGCAAGAGAGTCCCAATTCTTTTGCTCGATCCATAATTGGCTTGTGCCATTCCCAAGGCGTATAAGCTTTTTCATATAATTCATATAAAGACTTTCCATCCCAAAGACTATCTTTGTCTTTAATAAAAAATTCCCCGTCTTTTATATTTAAAGTAATTGTATCAGCTGTATAAGTCTGTAATTTTAAAGCGTTAACTCCAGTTTTAGCAGCAGCCTCAACTATATTAATAGCTCTATCGATTGATTGATTGTGGTTCCCGGACATTTCAGCAATTACATAAGGAGCATATTTTGTCCCGATTTTGGTTTTATCTATTTGCATTATTTTAATTTTTTATAACAATTAACATATGTAAAGATTTTTATTTTTTGTTGATACATCTAATGAAAATCCAGCACCTAATAAAGCTCTGTTTGATGGAATATTCTCAGGTAATGTATATGCAAAGATATCCAAATTCTTCCAGGAATTCCGTATCTTATTAACTGACATTTTTAACATTATGCTCGCTAATTTTTTTCCACGTGCATTAGACGCAAGGGAATAATTTAATAAAATATGATTTTTCTTTTTTTCAAATCTTACCATTCCTAGTTCAATATTTTTTCCTTCAAAAATAAAAATTAATACATTTTGATCATTTATTTTTTTTTTAAACCATCTTTGATGTGAATTAAAATCTATGATTTTATTTTCAAATGAGGCACTTCTAACAATTGGATCATTAGTCCAATTAAATAACAAGCGCTCATCACCAGATTCTGCTTTTCTTAAACTATAATTCCTATTGATATTATTATTCAAAATGAAATATCTAATCTGATAATTTTTTAACTAACTTGGAGATCCTATTATCTTCATAGTCTATTTTCCCCATTAGTTCTTTTGCTTTATCTGGGGCATGAATGAATGCTAATCTTAATATATCCATCCAATAAAAATTATTTTTCGATCTAACTTTTTCGATTTCATCAATTATTTTTAAATAATCATCAATTTTTTTATTTTTGGACATAACTATTTACCTCATCATTTAAAATTTTAAAGTAGATTTCTGCTCTTTTTAAATCATCTTCGGAATCAATATCTTGAACACGCCAATGAGGTATTTTTACCGGAAATGAATGGGAAGAAAACAATGGCATTTTGTTTAACCAAGCTTCTGGCTTACCCCAGTAAAATTGCGCTGCATCATGAAGCGTAGTTGGTAAATCTTGTGACCGACTATTATAATTTTCTGGAAAAAACATTTTCAATCCTCCTTTAGGATTTTCTTTAAATGCTCTAAAAATTGGATAGCTAAATTCTGCGACAGATAATGCATACATCCAATTATAATTCAATATAGCTTTATAGCCAATAGCTAAATCAGTACAATTGAGGAATACTGATGTTGCGTAAGTACAACAAACAGTATTTAATTCCCATTTTTGTTTTTTCATCCACGAGATAGAATGAGACATCACTTCTGATACAGTAGTAAAATCGTTAGATAATTCTTTAGATCTTAAATATGGAACTTCAGCTCCAAATAATTCTGATATCTTTTTAATTTCTTCGTCATCTGTTGAAACTAAAATTTTGTCAAAAAGTTTGCTTTCAACTAATTTTTTTATGGGCCACGCAATTATTGGCTTCCCACAAAAATTTTTGATATTTTTTCGCGGAATCCGTTTGCTCCCCCCCCTCGCAAGGATAATGGCTACATTCATTCAAATAATATATTTTTTATTTTATTACAAACAAATTTTAAATCATCTTCAGAAAGATCTGGGAAAATAGGTAATGAAATTTCTTGTTCATAAAAATTTTCTGAAATTGGAAAATCACCTTTGTTAAATTTAAAATTCTTTTTATAAAAAGGCTGTAGATGAACCGGTATATAATGTACTTGCAAATTTATTCCTTCTGTTCTCAGCTGCCTAAAAAATTCTGATTTGCTTATTGAGAATTTTTCAAAATTAATTTTTAGTGGATATAGATGAAAAGAATGATTAATTGAATTATCTCTTTGAGGGGAATAAATATTTTCAAATTGTAAAAAAAATTCGTCATAAAAATTTGCAATATTTGTTCTTTTTTTAACAAACTTATCTAACTTTTTTAATTGACTTGAACCTAAAGCTGCTTGAAAATCAGTTAACCTATAATTAAATCCTACTTTGTGCATTTCATAATACCATGGACCATCATTTTTTTCTAATCGACTCCTATCCTTTGTCATACCATGCGTTCTATAAAGCTCCACCTCTTCAATAATTTCAATATTATTTGTCAATACTGATCCACCTTCCCCTGTTGTAATATGCTTCACTGGGTGAAAACTTTGTATTACTATATCAGCATATTTTGCAGCATACGTAATATCATTATTATAAGCCGCTCCAAGTGCATGACAATTATCATTTATTAATTGGAAGTTATATTTCTTGGAAAGATAGTTTAATGATTTCCAATCGCAAGGGTGACCTGCAAAATCAATACCAATAACCGCTTTAATTTTTTGACCCTTGCTATTATAAGCTATTAACTTTTCTTCAAGTAAATTTGGATCAATTGTAAATGAACTTGAATCAATATCTACAAAATCTGGAGTACCATCTGAATAAATAATACTGTTAGCAGATGCTAAAAATGTAATAGGTGATGTTACAATAATATCTCCAGATTCCCAGCCTAAAGCCAATCCGGCTAAATGCAAAGCAGCTGTACCATTAGCTACAGCGCAACTATATTTTGAACCAAAATAATTCTTTAAATCATTTTCAAAATTTTCAACATAAGGACCTTGAGTAAGCCAATCTCCTTTTAAAACTGAAACTACAGCTTCAATATCTCTTGAATCGATTGATTGTTTTCCGTAAGAAATCAAATCTCAGTATTAATTAATTTTTTAATTTCATTAACTGTTAAAAAGTGTTTATTAGTCCCGCTGTTATAACAAAAATCCTCTTTGCAAATTTTGCCAACGGAACTATTACTTTCTTTAATGAATTTATTAACATCCCACAATTTAGTTGATGGAAGAATCACGTAATAATTTTCAAATTCAATAGTATTCATAGCATCTGTCTGAGTAATCATCTCTTCATGTAGTTTCTCACCCGGCCTAATTCCAATAATTTCTTTTTTTGCTTCAGGAGCAATTGCTTTAGCTACATCCATAATTCTGTAGCTTGGAATTTTAGGAACAAATAATTCGCCACCCCACATCTTACTTATGGAATTAATTACAAAATCAACACCACTTTGTAAAGTTAGATTAAATCGGGTCATTTTTTCATTTGTAATTGATAAAACTCCAGATTGTTTTTGCTTAAGAAAGAAGGGAATTACGGATCCTCTACTTCCCATTACATTACCATATCGAACAACAGAAAATTTTATATCCTTTGTGCCTTTATAATTATTAGCAGCGATAAATAGTTTATCAGAAGTAAGTTTTGTAGCACCGTATAGATTTGCTGGAGCTGCAGCTTTATCAGTACTTAATGCAATAACCTTTTTAACATTCATTGATAAAGCAGTTTCGATTATATTTTGCCCACCTATAACATTTGTTTTTACAGCTTCGAAAGGGTTGTATTCTGCTGCTGGAACTTGTTTTAACGCAGCGGCATGAACAACAATATCAACGTCTGTCATTGCCATTTTTAATCGATTATAATCACGTATATCTCCAATGAAATAACGCATATTTTTATTGTTTGGCCACCTCTGTTGCATCTCGTATTGTTTAAGCTCATCTCGGCTATAGACAATAAGTTTCTTCGGTTTATAATCATTTAACACTGTTTCTACAAACCTTTTGCCAAAAGATCCTGTGCCACCCGTAATTAAAATTGTTTTATTATTTAACATTATTATACTCTTTATACCATTTTATAAAATTATTGATACCTTCTTTAACGTTTGTTTTAGGTGAAAATCCTAATTTATCCACTGAGTAAGAAATATCTGCAAATGATTCTTTAACGTCACCAGGCTGCATTGGTAAAAAATTGATTATTGCTTTTTCACCAAGATTTTGTTCTATTATACTAATCACATCCATTAATTCTTCACTCTTATTATTCCCTAGATTAAAAATCTCACATTTGTAATTCATATTTATAGCAGCTTTTGTACCAAGAATAATATCATCAATATAAGTAAAATCCCTTTTCATATTTCCATCATTAAAAACTGCGATTGGTGTTTTTTCAAGAATATTTTTTGTAAAAATATACATTGCCATATCTGGACGACCCCATGGCCCGTAAACAGTAAAAAATCGCAATCCAGTAGTATGAAGATCATACAGGTGAGAATAAGAAAAAGCTATCAGTTCGTTTGCCCGTTTTGTTGCGCCATATAATGCTATTGGTTTATCAACTCTATCACTAATACTAAATGGGATTTTCTTATTTGCTCCATATACAGATGAGCTTGAAGCATATATAAATCCATCAACGTCATTATGTCTACATAAGTCTATAATATTTAGATAACCAACAAGATTTGAATCAACATAAGCGTGTGGATTTTCAATACTATATCTAACGCCTGCCTGAGCGGCAAGATTAATAACTTTTTGCGGTTTAAATGAATTAAATAAATCTGATAAAGTTTCTTTATCTTTAAGATCGCAATGTTTAAATATAAAATTAGAAAATTTTTTGAGTTTATTTAATCTATCTTTTTTCAAATTGACATTATAGTAATCATTAAGACTATCAATACCTAAAACTTCATGTTCATCTAGGAGCAATGATTTACTTAAATGATAACCTATAAATCCAGCAGAACCAGTAAGCAATATCTTCATTTTCTGAATGATGCCTTATAATAATTAAAAAATAAATTAATGATAATCAAAGTTTCCAATATCTAATATTTGTATTCAAAAATGATTTTTTTGTTTTTATGCCCTTTACATCAATAAAAACACCATTTTTATTTAAAAAGTTTTTCCATTTTTTTATACCCATTTTTTTATACGAATTATGGGCAGTTGTAACAATCAATGTATCGTAAAGGCTCATTTTATTTTCATTAATTAATTCTATATCATAATATTTTTTTGCATCTTGTTTGTTTGCGTACGGGTCAGTTACATCAATTTTACATCCATAATCCAAAAGATTATTAATTATATCTGGAACCTTTGTGTTCCTCATATCAGAACAGTTTTCTTTAAATGTGATCCCAAATATTCCTATGCGAGCTTGTTTTGGATTAATCCCAGATTTTTTCATCTTATTTATTGTTTTATCAGCAATAAACTTCCCCATCCCTTCATTTATTTTTCTTCCAGATAAAATAATATTAGGATGATATCCAATTGTCTTTGCTTTATAAGTTAGATAATATGGATCTACGCCAATACAATGTCCTCCAACTAAACCTGGTTTAAATGATTGAAAATTCCATTTAGTTTCAGCTGCTTGTAATATTTCCTGAGTATCTAAATTTAATTTATCAAACAAGATAGCTAGTTCATTTATTAAAGCAATGTTTACATCGCGTTGAATATTTTCTATCACTTTTGCTGCTTCAGCTACTGCTATAGATGGTGCTCTATGGGTACCAGCAGGAATAATTGAGTTATAAATATCATCAATTATATTTAAAGTTTTTTTGTTTGTGCCTGAAGTTATTTTCTTGATTCTCGTCAGGGTATGTTGTTTATCACCAGGGTTTATTCGTTCAGGACTGTATCCACATGAAAATTCTTTATTATAAGTTAATTTCGAATATTTTTCAATTATAGGGACACAAAACTCCTCAGTAGCTCCAGGATATACTGTTGATTCATAAATAACTATATCACCTCTATTAATTGCCCCTGCTACTAAAATAGTAGCTGACTTTAATGCTGTCATATCGGGCTGATTATGCTTATTTACCGGAGTTGGAACAGTTATAATATATATATTACAAGGAATCAATTTTTCAGAATCATTTGTAAAATAAAGATTTTTTGATCTTTTTATCTGGTTATTTGATAGTTCCGATGTTATATCAAAACCATCCTTTAATTCGATAATTCGTTTTTCATCTATATCATAACCTATTGTTGAATACTTTTTCCCAAGTTCAACCGCAAGAGGTAAGCCTACATATCCAAGCCCAATTACGCCAATTTTTAGATCTGAAACTTTATTTCTTCTTAATCGTTTTTTCAAATAATTGTTTTAATTAATGATTATTAATAGAAGAGATTACTTTTGTTTCTTACTAAAAAAGTACGTGCAAGAAAACAAAAGTAATGAAATTATATAAAAAATATTAATTAATAATAACTGGGGAGAATACATACCAAAAAATACTGGATCTGAAGACTGGTGGCCAAGGTAGAATGGCAAACCAAAAATTAATAATAAACTTATTGTTCCAGAAATTCTTGTGTCCATAAGAATTTCCTTGCTTTTTTTATTTATGAAACTCCTCATTCGTCTCAATTTTTTTCTTTCATAAATATCAGAGCTATTAAAATATGCCCTGATAAAACCTAAAAATATTCCGATAACTAAACCAAAAACTCCTGCCAATATTACAGTCAATGATAAATTTTTATTGTATGGACCTAAGGGTAATTCTGGCTCATCTAAAATTTGAACGATTTTTGTTTTTTGAACCTCTTCAATTTTTGCAAGCTCTAATTGTTGTTTAAGTGTTAGATATACACCTTTTTGTACTTCAACATTTCTTGTTAATCGATCTTGTGTCAACTGCAAAGCCGGGGAAGAAAGCTGAAGATTTTGCTGCCTGAATAGTTTTAATCTCTGCTCTGATTCTTTTAATTCGGTATCAACTGAATTAATACGCTGATTAATAAAGTTTATTTTTTCACTTACATTTTGGTTTTTGAAATAACGATTAAGCGATTCTAGTTCATTTAGAATTTCTTTATTTAAATTTTTTGATAATTGAGGCTCTGTCGCAATTACTGTTAAATTGCTAAGAGAACCTTTGTTTTCAAAATTTATCTTTTCAAAAAAAGCACCTAGCGACATTAATACTAATTTTTTATCATCTTTTTTAATTTTTTCATTATCATTTATGATTGCCAAGAGAGGTAATTTTTTGTCATATTTTTTTGAATAAAATTCTTTTTTCAAAATTCGTTCAGCAAATACACGACTTTTAATTAATTCTGGAAATAGCGAAGGACTGGAGAGATCTGCCTCAGAAACTTGCGGCATACTAACCCCAAATTGAGAAGCTAAACCCATTAACCCTACAGAGCTAGATTGATTTTCTGGCAACAGTATAGTTGAGGTGGATTTATATAAAGGCGTTTGTATAAACTGCATAAAAGTGAAAGCTGAAAAGACAGTTATAAAGGGAATAAGGAAAATTATCTTTAACTGCTCTGCAAGAGTAAGGAGGAAATCTGATAAAGTAACATTGTTCCCTTCATTAAAGTTATTTTTCTTATTAAATGATCTAAGTTCGGTTTCATTATTAGATGGGATATCTTTATTTATTTTATCAACAATATGATAGGGAACTTGATTTCTGGCCTTCCAATTTGATACTGCTTGAGGAGTCGTTTCTAAGCTTCGAGCAATTTCAGCAAGCGACCTTGCTCCTCTAGCTGACATTATTGATTCAAATTGCGTAAAATCCATTAATTACTAGAAAGTTGTTTACTTAGTATGACTGCCGTTATCATCGAAGAAATAATTGAAGTCCAATTAGTTACAAATTGTGTGATATTGAATGGCTCTTTATCTTCTGCAGCATTAACAATTATTGTAGAACCATCTTCTACCTTAGGAGATATAAACCATTTTTTGGGGCTAACAACACCATTAGCATAAACAATTATAATGCCTGTTTTATTAGCATTTTCTGTTAATCCACCAGCTGCATTCAAATAATATCTCAATGATTTGCCAGGATAAAATTCTATTACCCCCGGATTATAAACTGCACCCGAAATATTAACAGTTTTAGTGGCCTCCCTAACAATTATACTATCTCCAGGCATTAATGTAATGCTCATATTTTTCCAAGCAACGCGAACTTTGTTAGAAATATCTTGAATTGAATTATTTCTTACTTGAAAACTTTCTTTAGATTTTTCTTCAAATTCACTTTTATCAAAATTAAAGTATTTATTATCTCTATAAATAGAAATTCCATTTTTTAGAGCTTTGTTAGTAAAACTTCCAGCTCTATTGATTATTGATTCTAAAGTCTCATTGTCTTTAATCAACGGATAGGAGCCTGGGATATTTATTTCACCAATTATTTGTATACTTTTTTTCTCAAAAAAATTTGAATTTGCATGAATAATAAAACGATCTAAGTTTTGCAATTCAATATTCCAGCGACCATCCAGATCATCTAAGTTGCTTAAATCTATTTCTATAACTTTTTCATATCTAGTTAATGGATCTCTCCTTATAACCTCACCTCTTTTTTGATATACTGATTTCCAAAAAGTTGAGTCTCCATAACCTCCGCCCAGATTTAATAAATCATTTAGTTTCATTCCTTCAAAATAATTATACTTCCCTGGGGATTTTACTTGACCTATAATTTCCACTTCTCTTAAACTGTCAAAAATTTTATTTATTGTAATAATATCACCATCATAAACATTAGCTAAATAGGCATCACTATAATCAATATAACTATTTTCAATGTTAACTTGATTGATCTTGCGTCCTGAAAATGGCAAAATGCGTTTTAAATCAATTCTAGTTGATGCGTCATGGTTTAAACCGCCAGCATAATACAATAAATCCTTTATAGTTTCTCCATTTATTGACTCATAAATACCAGGTCTTACGACAGCGGAGTCAACAGTAATAGTTGATAAACGGACTGGCACGACAATTATATCTTGATCCCTTAATTGAATGTTTTTAGGCAAACTTCCTTTGATGAGATATTCATATAAATCTACAGTTTCAAGTATTATACCATCGCGCTTGATTTCTAAACTTCTAAGACTTCCAGTTGTTTTAACTCCTCCAGCTTGAATTAAACCAGTAATTACCGTAGAGAAAGGATGAACAGGGTAAACTCCTGGATATTTAACCTCTCCAACAAAGTTAACATTTATAGACTTTAAAGTGCCAAGTGAGATATCCATATAACTTGAAGGAGAATTACCCTTCAAAGTAGAATAAACACGACTATATTGTTTATATAAATAATCACTAGCATCTTCAATAGTTTTCCCCGAAAGGGTCATTAAGCCAACTTTATCATCATAAATTTTACCTTCTCTTGTAATTGTGTATGTTTGTCTAAACTTTGTTTCACCCCAAACATAAATAACAATTTCGTCACCTGGGCCAAGCAAGTAATTGCTTGGCGCAGGCAAATTTTCCCAAAATGAAACTGTATCTCTTCGTGTAAAAAAATCATAACCAAAGTAATTAATCATCTGATCTTTTTCGACTGAATCTATTTGATCATCCAAATCTAAAGGGAAAATATCTACTCTTCCCGGAGAATCGAGATTAATGTCAGTGTTTAATGTATTATTTTGATTGATTAACTTGTCTCTCGACATTTTTTCATATTCAGATTTCAATTTTATAATATCCTGACTACTCTGAGCAAAGATACTCGATGTTAACAATAATAATAATACTATATACATAAAATATTTATTAATTGTGTATTTCATATGAACTAAATTAACGGCTCCGCCTGATCAATCCCATTGACATAAAACTTCTATGATTTAGGATTAATTACTTTTTGAAAGTAATAATACATAAATTGAAATAAAATATCTATTTTTATAAATAAAAAATGTATATTTATTTATAATCAGATAAATACTTATGGAGATTTAATGAAGATTTTTATTACAGGAGGGTGTGGATTTATTGGCAGTAACTTTATAATTGATGCAATCCTTTCAAAAAAGCACACTATTCACAATCTAGATAAACTAACATATGCAGGTAATATTGATAATTTAAAACAATTTGAAGATATTCCTGAATATAGCTTTACTAAAGGCGATATTTGCGATGATAAAATAATTAATAAAATATTCGCTGAATTCCAACCTGATGTTTTGATAAACTTTGCTGCTGAATCACACGTAGATAGATCAATCACCTCCCCAATAGATTTTATTAAAACCAATTTACTTGGAACAGCAACATTGCTAAATGCATCAACTATTTATTTTAAAAATAATAATAAATTTAGGTTTTTACATATAAGCACAGATGAAGTATATGGTTCTTTGACAGATACAGAACCAACTTTTAATGAGACTAATCGATTTAATCCATCAAATCCTTATTCGGCATCTAAAGCTGGAGCTGACCATCTAGTTAAATCTTGGTACAAAACATATAGTTTACCCACTTTAATTACAAATTGCTCAAATAATTATGGACCTTACCAATTCCCTGAAAAGTTAATTCCACTGATGATATCAAAATGTATTGATGAAAGACCTCTGCCAATCTATGGAAAAGGTCTTAATATAAGGGACTGGCTATATGTTAAAGACCATTGTGATGCAATTAATTGCGTTTTAGATAGCGGAAAATTAGGGGAGACTTATAATTTGGGAGGTAATAATGAAATAAAAAATATTGATATTGTAGATACAATCTGCTCAGCGCTTGATAAAAAGAAACCTCGAAAAAATGGATTATCCTATAAAGAACTAATCACTTTTGTTAAAGATCGACCTGGGCATGACTATAGATATGCTATTGATTCTTCTAAAATCAAAAATAATTTAGACTGGAAAGCAAAAAAGAGTTTTAAAAAAGGAATCCTAGAGACTATTGACTGGTATATATCAAATGAAAATTGGTGGCGAAAAATTCAAAATAAAACATATAATCAAGAAAGATTAGGTTTACTTAATTAATATAATGAAAGATAATATACTCGTATTACTCCGACACGGAGAAAGTAAATGGAACCTTGAAAATAGATTTACAGGGTGGACAGATATAGGGCTTACAGAAAAAGGAATTGAGGAGGCCAAATTAGCTGGGAAACTATTGAAGCAAGAAAATTTTACATTTGACTTAGTATATACATCAGTATTAAAGCGCGCAATTCAAACAATGAAAATTTGTCTTGAGGAAATGAAGGTAGAAAATATAAGTATAAAGTATAAATGGAGACTCAATGAAAGACATTATGGAGCATTACAGGGGCTAAATAAAAATGAAACAGCTAGAAAATATGGAAGCAATCAAGTTTTTATATGGAGACGTAGCTATGATACTCCCCCACCGGCTTTAAAATTAGAAGATAAAAGACATCCAAGGTTTGATAATAAATATGAATCATTAGATTCGTCTTTAATACCATCCACAGAAAGTTTAAAAGACACATATAATCGTTTTATCCCATTATGGAAAAAAACGATTTCTAAAAATATTAAATCAAAGAAAAAAGTATTGATTGTTGCTCACGGTAATTCTCTCCGTGCATTAGTAAAAAACATAGAAAATATATCAGATAATGAAATCGTTAATTTGAATATTCCTACTGGGGTTCCATTAGTCTATGAACTTGGTAAAAAATTAAATGTCATTAAACACAAATATCTTGGAGATGAGAATAAAATTAAAGAAAAAACTCTTGCAGTTGCAAATCAGATAAAATCAAATTAGTTTTTAGTTTAGATTAATAACTATTAGCAAAAAATAAATATTTTGATATGAAAAACTTATGGAATTCCAAAATTGCTAGATCATTTTCAAAAAATGATTTAGATATGCGCGTTTATTCTTCAAGGCTTTTAGGCCAAGATTCTGAATTAGTACTACATGGCGGTGGAAATACATCTGTTAAGGGAAAGTATAAAAATATATTCGGAGAATATGTAGAAACTCTATTTATTAAAGGAAGCGGTTGGGATCTTATTTCTATTGAGAAAGAAGGGTTTGCTCCAGTAGATTTAAATTATTTAATTAAATTATCAAAATTCAACAAACTAACTGATTCTCAGATGGTTGTTGAACAAAAGTTAGCTACCCTAGATCCAGTAGCTCCAACTCCATCAATAGAAGCAATACTACATGCCCTTATACCCTATAAATTTGTCGATCATACCCATGCTGATTCGGTATTATCAATTACTAATACACCCAGTGGAAGAAAAAAAATAAATGAAATATATGATAAGAATGTTTTAATAGTTCCCTACGTAATGCCAGGCTTTATTTTAGCAAAAAAAATTGCTGAGATGACAAAAGATATTGATTGGAAAAAATTAAATGGTATGATTTTACTTAATCACGGTGTCTTTAGCTTTGGGATGAGCGCGAAAGAAAGCTATGACGGAATGATAAAACTAGTAAATAAAGCCGAGAATTATTTATCTAAATCTAATGTTTGGAGAAAATATAAAAAATCACGTTCAAAATTAGATTTATCTGAATTAGCAAAAATTAGGCTTAAAGCATCTGAAATGACCGGTAAGGCATCCATAGCCATCTTAAATGATACTACAGAAGCAGTAGGGTTTTCAAAATTGAATAATTCGAAAGCGTTAAGCGCCAGAGGTACATTAACACCAGATCATGTAATTAGGACAAAACCATTTGCCTGGGTTGTAAAAGATGATCTTAATTTATCAGCAAAAGATTTTATAAATAAATACAACAAATATTTTCAAAAAAATGCTACTAAAGGAATTCGGAAATTAGATAATGGCCCTAAATGGGCATTATGGCCAAAACATGGCACTGTCTGTTTTGGAACATCAATAAAAGATGCTAGAGTTGTTTATGATATAAATAAACATACAGTAAGAGCTATGCAAACCTCAGATAATCTTGAACATTGGAAACCCATTTCTTTCAAGGATCTTTTTAATATTGAATATTGGGAACTGGAGCAAGCTAAATTAAAAAAAGATACTAAACCTTTAGATTTTGAAGGTAAAATTGCTCTAGTTACTGGAGCTGCCGCTGGTATAGGATATGCATGTGTACAAAAGCTACTTGATAATGGATGTTGTGTAGTTGGAATAGATAAAAATCCAAAAATAAAAAAATTATTTCATAACTTAGATGGATTTAAAGGTGTTTTTTGTGACCTGACAAACGAAAAGGATATTAGTAAAGCAGTTTCTTTATGTGTAAAAGAATTTGGAGGGTTAGATATTTTAGTAAGTAATGCTGGTGTTTTTTCATCCAGCGCTAGACTTGAGGATATTGAAAATAAAAAATGGAAATCTGATATAAATATAAATCTTACTTCTCATCATAGAATTTTAAGACAATGTATACCTTATCTTAAACTAGGAATTAATCCAGCTGTAATATTTATGGGCTCTCGAAATGTTGGAGCTCCAGGTCCAGGTGCGGGAACATACACTATTGCAAAATCGGGATTGACGCAGATGTCTAGGCTTGCTGCTATAGAACTATCCCAATATAATATTAGAGTAAATGTTGTTCATCCCGATTGTGTATATGATACAGATGTTTGGACTGATAAAATTTTAAAAGCGAGAGCAAAACAATATGGAATTTCAGTTGATAAGTATAAACACCGGAATTTATTAAAGACAAGTGTATCTTCTAAAGATGTTGCAGAATTAGTGGTTTTCCTAGCAAGTTTAAGAAGCAGTAAAACAACTGGGGCGCAAATTCCAATTGATGGCGGAAATGATAGAATAATATGAAGACGTTAATTAATCCAACACCGACTATTGAATGGAAAGATGCAAAAGTTAGATTAATTGATCAAACAAAACTACCATTAGAAGAAAAATATATTGAAACAGATAACTACAAAGTAGTTTGCGATGCAATTTATCGATTAGCCATAAGAGGGGCTCCTGCTATTGGAGTTGCTGGTGCATACGCTTGTGTTTTAGCTGCAAATAAAATCGAAAGTTTTAGTTTTGAAGAATTCATTAATGAATTCTTATGTAAAGCAGATGAAATCTCAGCTACGCGACCTACAGCGATTAATCTTTTATGGGCTGTAAAACAATTAAAAGATGAAGCAACCAATTTTTCTGGTAATATACCAAGTTTGAAAAAATCTCTATTAGATTTAGCAAATAACATAAAAAAGGATGATATCTACCGCTGCCATAATTTGAGTTTACATGGAGCAAAGCTGATCCCAGATAATTCAAATGTAATTACAATTTGCAATACAGGTGGACTAGCAACTAGTGGAATTGGAACGGCTTTAGGTGTGATACAGTATGCTCATGCTCAAGGAAAAAATTTAAAGGTTCATGTTTGTGAAACTCGCCCCCTTCTTCAAGGGTCGAGATTAAATACATGGGAACTAAAACGAACTAAAACTCCCTTCACACTTATGACAGATAGTATGGCGGCACGCGCCATGAAAAAAGTTCATATTAATGGCGTTTTTGTTGGCGCTGATCGTATAGCATCGAATGGGGATACAGCAAATAAGATTGGTACATATAGCTTAGCTGTGCTTGCTAATCACCATAATATCCCATTTTATGTAGCTGCTCCATTGTCAACTGTGGATTACGAAATTGAATCGGGATCAGAAATACCTGTAGAAAAAAGATCGGCTGATGAGGTAACAAGAATAAAAGGAATTCAGTTTACTGTTGAAGATATTGATGTTTCCAATCCAGCATTTGATGTTACTCCTGGAGAATTAATTAATGGGATAATTACGGAAAAAGGTATAGCAAAATACCCCTTCAAAGAATCACTTAAGAAACAGCGTAATGAAAACTAATTTGAAAATCGGTATTATTGGCGGTTCCGGCATGGAAGACCCGGCATTTATTTCTAATTTTAATACAAAAAAGGTTTTAACACCATATGGTGATCCTAGTTCAGAATTGATCATAGGGAATATAGAGAATGTTTCTGTTGTTATAATATCACGCCATGGGCTTAACCATTCGATAAATCCTACAAATATCAATTATCGAGCAAATATATGGGCATTAAAAGAAGAAGGTTGTAGTCATATTCTTGCTGTTACTGCTTGTGGATCCATGCGAAAAAAAATTGAACCTGGACATTTTGTTTTTCCTGATCAATTTATTGATCGTACTACTAAGAGAATAATGACTTTTTTTGATGGGTCTGATGTTAAACATACTTCTATGGGCAATCCATTTAACATTGATATGAGAATTTGCCTCGCAAAAACTTGTGAATATTTGGGCTTTAAATATCACGATGGTGGTACGATTATAACTATAGAGGGCCCAAGATTCAGCACAAAAGCTGAAAGCATGATGTTTCGATCATGGGGATGTGATATTATCAATATGTCAACAGTACCAGAAATTGTTTTAGCAAGAGAATTGAATTTAAATTACCAGAGCGTAGCTATGGCAACAGACTATGATTGTTGGCATGAAAGTGAAGAAGAAGTAACAATGGAAATGATTTATGCCGTAATGAAAAAGAATGTAAAAAATGTAAAAAAATTGATTGAACTCGTTATTCCCTTGATAAATAAGCATATCGCAGAGGAGGGTTAAATGGAAATTGATAATATAAAAAAGAATATTCGGAATATTCCTGATTTTCCTAAACCTGGAATTCAGTTCAAGGATATAACAACCCTTTTACAAAACCAAGAAGCTTTTAAAGAAACAATAGACTCATTTTATACTGAATTTAAGGATGAAAAAATAGATGTTATTGTTGGAATTGAAAGTAGGGGTTTCATTTTTGCCTCGCCTCTAGCCTTAAAATTAGGCTGTAGATTTGTTTTAGCAAGAAAACCTGGCAAATTGCCACATGAAACTATTTATGAAGAATATAAGTTAGAATATGGTACTGATAAGATAGAAATGCATTCAGATGCAATAAATAATGGAGATAGAGTGCTGATTGTTGATGATTTATTAGCAACAGGTGGTACAGCAAAGGCCACTGGTAACTTAATAGAAAAGCTCAAAGGAGAAATTATTAGTTATGCATTTTTAATAGAGTTAATTGAATTAAAAGGGAAAGAATATTTAAATCATGAATCTATATTTAGTATTATTAAATACTAAATTGAATTTTTGAAAAGGCGATTATGAAAGGTATTATACTTGCAGGAGGTAACGGAACAAGGCTACATCCTATAACACAAGTGACTAGTAAACAATTATTACCAATATATGATAAACCTATGGTTTATTATCCACTTTCTACACTTATGTTAGCAGGCATTAGAGATATTTTAATTATTTCTACGCCTCTGGACACCCCAAAATATGAATCATTATTGGGCAATGGAGAACAATTTGGGTTGAACTTCTCATTTAAGGTTCAGCCCTCACCAGATGGTCTTGCGCAAGCATTTATTCTTGGGGAAAATTTTATTGAAGATGAAAATGTATGTTTAATATTGGGTGATAATGTTTTTTATGGTGGAAATCTTAGAAAAAAATTGCAAAATACAGTTGCAGAAGTCGAATCAAATAACAATGCAGTTATTTTTGGCTATTTTGTAAATGATCCTGAAAGATATGGTGTTGTAGAATTTGATAATAGTGGGAATGTAATTTCGATTGAAGAAAAACCAAATAGCCCCAAAAGTAATTATGCTGTTTCCGGTCTATATTTCTATCCCAATAATGTTATTTCTATCGCAAAACAAATAAAAGCATCCTCAAGAGGAGAATTAGAAATTACTGATGTAAATAAATCTTATTTACATCAAGATAGATTAAAAGTAGAACAAATGGGTAGAGGTTTCGCATGGCTTGATACTGGGACTCATGATTCTTTATTAGAGGCATCTCAATTTGTTCAAACACTAGAAAAACGACAAGGGATGAAGATATCATGTATAGAAGAAATAGCTTTTCGAATGGGATATATTGATAAAGATCAATTAAAGTCTCTTGGGAATAATATGGGGAATAACCAATACGGTCAATATTTATTAAAAATTTCTGATTTGAAATGAAATCTAGAAAGATTTCAGAAAATTTAAAATTCGATCATTTATATCTTTTCTTGTATCACGAAATAAATCTATCTGACTTTCATCATAATCCCATCCTTTAAATGGATCATCTATACTCCAATGAAATCTTTCAACATTACCTGGGAAAATAGGACATAATTTATTTGCATTATCACAAACTGTAATCACGATATCTATACCTTTATCTAGGTACTCTTCTAAATGATCAGATGTGTGATGAGAAATATCTATGCCAATTTCTTCCATAACTTTAATACTCATTGGATGAACTCGACTTGGATGAGACCCCGCACTAAATACATTGAATTTATTAAATGCTATATTTTGTAATAATCCGTGCGCAATTTGAGAACGGCAAGCATTGCCAGTGCATATAAATATAATGTTTTTCTTATCTGACATTAATAAAATTATAAAGTAAGACTAATGAATGAAAACCTGTTTTGTAGCTTCGTCTTATCATAAATTTTACCTATGTCTATTGACAAGAAACAGCCGTTATTTACTGGTCCCATGGAAGCAGTTGCTGGATTATCTATTAATGATCTTAATAAATATTTGCCAGCTATTCAGAAAGTTGAGGATCTTCATATGAGCCCAGATAAAATGAAAGACGGGGTATTCCTTGGCTTAGGTTCTGAAGGATTAAAAAAAATACCTGATAATTCAATTGATATAATAATCGTAGATCCTCCTGAATCTCCTTTACAAAACTTAGATAAACCAAAAAAAAGAATGACAATTAATGAATACTATAAGTGGAATGAAAGGTGGTTGAAGGATAGCATCCGTGTCTTGAAGCCAACAGGTGCAATTTATCTTATCTGTGGATGGAAATTTTCTGGGATGTATCAATCTATTTTAAGTAGTTATTTTCAAATACAAACAAGGATTACTTGGAGAAATACTGCTCCTAAAAACCAAACTAAACCATTAACATGGATTAATCGAACTTCAGACATATGGTTTGCTACCAAATCAAATGAATTTATGTTTAATCAAGAAGCTGTTACTGATGAAACAAATAATATTATATCAAGTGGTCTAACTGAATTAGGAATAACGAATTTGTGGAGTGATATCATGGATATCCAAGTTGGAGCGACAATCAAAATGGAAGGCGACAAACCTGAACAACTGATTCAAAGGATATTAACAGCATCAAGTTTTAAATTGAATTGGGTTCTAGATCCATTTGCAAGAAGTGGCGGTATTGGTCTAATCACAAAAAAAATGGGGAGAAGGTTTATTGGCTTTGAATCTGAACAAGATAGATTATTAATGGCAATGAAAAGGATAGATAGTGAGTAATATGAGTTTATACAATCAAATTCAAAATGACATGTATAATGCAATGAAAAGTAGAAATAAAGATAAGGCAAATGCGTTACGCATTACTTTAGCAAAATTGAAAGATAAGAAAATTGAAAAACGAGAAGATCTTACTAAAGAAGAAGAACTCAAAGTTTTACAAACTTTAGTAAAACAGAGAAAAGAATCCATAGAATTCTATCAGAATGGTGGACGCAATGAATTGGCTGAAGCTGAACAAAAAGAATTAGAAATTTTGAATAACTATTTACCGAAAATGAT
>CEUZ01047315.1_pt1 | contig 24699 bp, 21 predicted proteins | sample 361511 | NCBI WGS metagenome assembly CEUZ01 (sample SAMEA2622822, study PRJEB7988) | marine metagenome | biome: marine biome (ENVO:00000447); feature: surface water layer (ENVO:00002042); material: "saline water (ENVO:00002010), including plankton (ENVO:xxxxxxxx)" | depth 5 m | reverse complement strand
CTTTTGATCTACTTGAACCAAAAGCAGATGGATTTAGAAACTATATTATAAACAAGCCTGACGAATCATCAAAAAAACCTACCGTAACAGCCGAAGAAATGTTAGTGGATCGAGCTCAGTTAATGAAGCTCACCGCACCTGAAATGACAGTTCTAGTAGGGGGTATGCGTGTTCTAGGTACAAATTTTGATAATTCGAAACACGGTGTTTTTACAAAAAAACCAGGAGCGCTCACAAACGATTTCTTTGTTAATTTGCTTGATATGAATACAAAGTGGAAAGAAACTTCCAAAGAAGAAGTATTGTTTGAAGGTATAGATCGTAAAACAAATAAAGTTAAGTGGACTGGAACTAGGGCTGATCTTATATTTGGTTCAAATTCCCAGTTAAGAGCACTGGCAGAAGTTTATGCAACCGAAGATTCTAAAGCTAAATTTCTTGGAGATTTTGTGTCTGCTTGGATAAAAGCCATGAATCTAGATCGTTTTGATCTTAAGTAAAATTTATCTATAATCTTCCCTTTAGATTTTCTTTTTTAATCCATCCAATGTAATTTCCAGTTTTAATTTTACACCAATTATCTTTACATTTTTTTACCAAACATAGCCTTCCTTTTTTAAGTAGAGCAAGTGGCTTTGAATAATAAGAAGGTTTTTTAAAGATTATTGAATTATCTGAATTATTAAGGGCAGCTTTTTTTTTAGATAGTTGCGTTACATGTATCCAACCAGAATTATTTTCATGATCAATAATTTTTCTAAAATTATCAGACTTGTCTTTTACTAAAACTGGTAAAAATTTCTTTTTATAAACAAGCTTTACGGGATGCTTGAAGGAAGGACCTTGCCTAAGGTTAACCTTACTATTTCGAAGAGTTAAATAATACTCTTCCTGAGAATATGAATGATTAATTAAAAATGTGAATATACAGAGAAAAATTATTACTTTATCCATGGAAATGACTATTTTTACAATTTGGATTTTTTAACAATTTTACTCTTCTAAAATTTGAATTAAGAGCATTGAATATCATTATATTTCCACTGAGATTATTTTTAATGTTTAAAATTGATTTTATAACTTCATTTGCTTGTAGTGAACCGGCTATACCTGCAAGAGTGGTCATTATTCCATCCGTTTCACAGTTTAACTCTTCGTTTGGAGATTCTGGCATAAAACATCTAAAACAAGGAGTTTTTTTTCTAAAATCAAAGTTAAATAATTGTCCATCAAACTTGCTTATTGCCGAAGATATTAATATTTTTTTATTTTTTATACAGTAGTCGTTTATTAAAAATCTAGATTCAAAGTTATCAGTTCCGTCACAAATAATCTCATAATTTTTAGCTATTGTGCTAATATTTTTTTTATCTATTTTCTGTGTAAAAACTTTAACATTTATTTTTTTATTTATTTTTTCTGTGGCTCTTTTTGATACTGAAGTTTTATATTTTCCAATATCTTTTCTGGTAAAAAGGATCTGTCGACTTAAATTTGATAACTCTATTTTATCATGATCAACAATCCCTAGGTTGCCAACACCCGAATAAGCTAAGTATAAAATCAATGGACATCCAAGGCCACCAGCTCCAATAACCAATACTTTTGCCCTAAATATTTTTTTTTGACCAGAAATCCCAATTTTTTTGAGTATTAATTGCCTATAATATTTTTGAAAATCTTTACTTTCAATTAAGACTTTTCTCATTTGATAAAAATGTTTTTACAATTCTTTTTGCAATCACCGAAGCAATAAACTTTTTAGAGCTTTTTTTAATTTTTTCAGTCTTTCCATTTTTATCTATAATAATAACTTCATTTTGTTCACTATTAAAACCAAAATCTAATTTTGATACATCGTTAGCAATGATTAGATCACACAGTTTCTCCTGCATTTTTTTTAATGAATTTTCAATGAGATTTTCTGTTTCTGCCGAGAAACCCACTAACAGCTTTGGTTTGTTCCTGTTATTTTTTCCTAAGTAATTTAGTATGTCCACGTTTTTTTCAATTTTTATTTCAGTTAATTTTGAATTCTTTTTTATCTTATTTTTTTTTGTTAATACTGGTTTAAAATCAGAAACGGCAGCGGTACAAACTGCAATATCAGTAGGTAATCTTTTTTTTACGGCCTCTAGCATTTGACTTCCAGAAGTAACTTTTTTTATCTTAAATTCATTGTTGTAGTTAAGATTGGTTGGTCCAGACACAAGTGTAGTTTTGACTCCCAATCTTGATAGCTCTAGCGCTATTTCATATCCTTGCTTTCCGCTAGATTCGTTAGACATATATCTCACAGGGTCTATGTATTCTCTTGTTGGTCCAGTAGTTACAATTGCATTTATTTTTTTCTTTTTTAAAAAATCTTTATTTTTAAAATATTTTTCTAGAAAAGATAAAATTTGTCTAGGACCAGACATTTTCCCTTTTCCATATTCGCCGCATGCCATTTTGCCATCTTCGGGACCAACAAACTTGTATCCATACTCAATAAGAGTATTTAAGTTTTTTTGTGTTGCTTTATGAAGCCACATTCTTACGTTCATAGCTGGGGCTAAAAAAATCTCTTTGTTTGAAGCCAAAATAATTGTAGAAGCGAGATCGTCAGCACTACCTTTGGTAAGTTTTGACATGAAATTTGCAGTAGCAGGCACAACCAAAATTAAATCAGCCCACCGAGACAATGAAATGTGATCTATTTTTCCTTTATTTTTTTCCTCAAACATTTCCTCAAAAACTCTATTTTTAGATAGAGAAGAAATTGATAATGAAGTGACAAATTTTTTTCCACTTTTAGTGAGGATAACTTTTATCGACGACCCTTTTCTTTGTAGAAGTCTTATCAAATCAAGAGATTTATAGGCGGAAATTCCCCCACCAACTATTAATAAAATTTTTTTCTTTTCCAAACTCATACTTAATTAAAATACTATAAACAAACCTATTACAATACCTAAAAAAATTATAAATATATTATTTCTCATATTTTTCATTTTTAACTCTTCTATCTCAAATTTTTCTCCTTCGGCAGCATGTAAATTTAGTTTTCCTTCAGCTAGCATTTGTAAAGCTTGATTTGCTTTATCCATAACATTTGGTAAATCAGGCACTCTTTCAAGAAGCTCTTTTGAAATCTCAATTGTTTTTTTAATTTTTGCTTCTGGTCCTTTTATACTTTTCATCCAGTCTTCTAAAACTGGCCTTGATATTTTCCAAATGTTAGTTTCAGGATCTAATTGTCTCGCAACACCCTCAACAACCACCATTGTTTTCTGTAGAAGAAGCAATTGTGTTTGTGTCTGCATATTAAATTTTTTTGTTATATCAAATAATTGAGACAATAAATTTCCCCCAGAAATATCTTTAACTGATTGGCCAAATATTGGCTCCCCAATAGATCTTAAAGCCTGCGCAAAGTCCTCTTTTGAGGTATTACTTGGTACAAGACCTGCTAAAAAATGTATCTCTGCAACTTTAATATAGTCTCTCTGAATAAATCCATAAAGTATTTCAGCTAAATATCTTCTGTTATTTTTATCTAGACGTCCCATAATTCCAAAATCTATTGGTATAATATTTCCTTCTTTATCAACAAATAAATTGCCTTGATGCATATCTGCATGAAAGAAGCCGTCCCTTACAGCTTGTTTTAAGAATAATTGAATTATGTTTCTTGATAGTTTTTTTAGATCAATATTTGATTTTTTTAATTTATCAATATCCCTTATAGAAATTGCTTCAATCTTATCTAGGGCAAGAATTTTTTTTGATGTATAGTTCCAGTAGATTTTTGGAATCTTAATAAAAGAATCATTCTTCATATTTTCATAGAGTTCATTGGCAGCAGCGGCCTCAAATCTTAAATCCATTTCGACGTTAGTAATTTCTTTCAACAAATGAATAACCTCAACTAACTTTAATCTTTTTGTTGTTTTGAAAAAATTTTCAATCATATAAGCAAGAAACATAAGTGCATCTAATTCTTCATTAAATATTTTGTGTATATTTGGTCTTAGTATTTTTATAGCAATTTCTTTTTCGACATCATCAATTTTTATTTTTGTGAAATGAACTTGGGCTATAGAGGCTGCTGCAACAGGGTTGCCGAAAGCTACAATATTCTCAAATGATTTATTTCCAATTTCTTTTTTTAGAATTTTTTTAGCTTCCTCTATGCTAAAAGCTGGTAATTTATCTTGTAATTTTTCTAAATTTTTTGCAATTTCTTCACCAATTATATCTGGCCGTGTAGCTAAGAACTGTCCTAGCTTAATAAAAGTTGTCCCCATGCTTTCCAAAGTGTCACATAAATTTTCTCCAGAAGTTTTCTTAGTTTCATATTTATTTTTTTTTGATCCTATAGAAAAAATATAAAAAATAAATTTGAGACTTTTAGGTATAGGTTTAATTTTATCAAGAATTTCCACAGTCCCAGAAGTCGATAATTTTCTTATAATTTTAAATAAATTATAAATTTTTTTTAGCATGACTAAATTTTCCAACCTGAATGAATTGCGGCTATACCGCCCGAAAGATTTCTATATTCAACTTTATAAAACCCATTTTCTTTAAAAATTTTTAAAAGCTCTTCCTGCGTATAAAAGTCTTGTATGCTTTTTACTAGATATTCGTAAGGTTCTGATTTTCCAGTAATATACTTTCCCAAATATGGGATTGACTTAGAGTAAAGTTTATAAATTTTATTTAATATTTCGTTGTCTACTTTAGAAAATTCTAAGCAGAATATTCTTCCGCCATTTTTTAAAACTCTTTTTGCCTCTTTAAGAGACAACTCAATATTTGAAAAATTTCTTATGCCAAAGCTCACCGAATATGTGTCGAAAGTTTCGTTTTTAAACGGTAATTTCTCTGCTACTGAACAATTCCAGTTAACTTGTTTATATTTTTTTAATTTTTCTTTTCCCTTTCCAAACATTAACTTGTTGGGTTCAACACAAGTTACTTCGCCTTGAAATTGTATTCTTTTTAAAAAAGATTCGGCAATATCTCCCGTTCCAGAAGCTATATCAATCAAATGATCATTTTTTTTTGGATTCATCCAGTCAATTAATCTTTTTTTCCAAATACGATGAATACCCAATGACATTAGGTCATTCATGAGATCGTATTTCTCGAAAGCATCGTCAAAAACTCTTTCGACTAGCTTGGTTTTGCTCTGTTTAGTATTTTTCATTTTTTATAATGTTATATGTCAAAAATAATTAAATATTGACCCAAATATTTCAAAGATATATACGTTCACACTGATGCCAAATACAAAATCAGCAATTAATAGGGTCAAAAGGGTAAAAAAACAGACATTGGTCAATAAGATCAGAAAGAGCAAATACAAGGCTGCGGTGAAAAAGATCCAAAAATTGATCGAAAAAAGGGATATTAAGGAAATAAATAAATATTTTCCAGAATTTCAATCAGAACTTATGAAAATTGCTAAAACTGGCGTTATAAAAAAGAAAAATCTCTCAAGAAAAATTTCTAAAATTTCCAAAAGAATAAAAAATATCAAGAAGTAGTTGTAACAAGTAAAAGTTGTTAAACTTTTTAAGTTTAAAATTTTTAATTTTTACAAGATCTGGACAATTAATATTTTTGGTTGAAAATTTTTTATTTTCACTTTCAGCGATTACTATACAACCAACTTCGATTTATTTTTTATAATTTGAAAAAAAATATTGAATTAAAAAAAATAGATTATAGAAATAAATCTTCTTTTAAAATTAATTAAACATGGAAGAGATGTCTTTAAAAACTGGTGGTGGCGCTTTTTTAGAAGAAAAGGTGTTAAACTGGGATGTGATTCAAAAGAACTTTGAAAATATTTTTGGAAGCGAGGTTTATTCTAGCTGGCTCAAAGATGTTGCCTTGGTAAAAGAATATAATCATTATGTTGTTCTGGGGGTACAAACGAGATTTTTCAGAGACTGGATAACTTCTAGATATGCGGATAAAATTTTAAGTGAGTTACAAAAACACAAACTCAGTATTAATCGAATAGAATTTAAAATTATAGACACAGAAAGGGGATTTAAAAAAGGTAGAACTGCTACAACAGTATCAACTCAAAAAACAATAACAAAAATTACAGACTCGGCTTTAAATTACAATAGACTAAACAAGAACTTGAGCTTCGATAATTTTGTTGTAGGTAGCAGCAACAAGGTTGCTTTTTTATCTGCAAAAAAAATATGTGATAAACTGTCTATATACAATCCTTTATACATTTATGGAGGAGTGGGACTTGGAAAAACTCATCTTATGAATGCAATAGGACTCGAATTAAGTAAAGAACATAATGTTATGTTTATTTCAGCAGAGAAATTTATGTATCAATTTATTAAATCCATAAAAAAGAACGAAATGGTAAATTTTAAAGATTTTTTTAGAAAAGCAAACGTGTTTGTAATTGATGATATACAATTTATAAGAGGAAAAGAAGGTTTACAGGAAGAATTTTTTCATACTTTTAATAGTTTATTTGAAAAAAATGGTCAAATTATAATTTCATGCGATCGTCCACCAAACAAACTTGATAGAGTTCAAGACAGAATTAAGTCTAGACTCTCGGGAGGATTGGTAGTTGACATTGGTTTGCCAGAATATGATTTAAAATTAAGTATTTTAAGAAAAAAAATAGAAGAATTTCAAGAATCTTTTAAAGAGAGTCTCAACATTAACCGAGAAGTTCTTGAATACATTGCAAAAGATTCAAAATCGAATATCAGAGAATTAATCGGCATATTTAATAGGATTGTGGCTTTCAGCAAGATGAATAATAGACCGCTCACTATCAACGATTGTAAAATAATCTTAAAAGACGTTTACAGTAGCAACAAGATTATAAGTATTGATAGAATTCAAAACATAACATCGAATTTTTTTAGTATAAATTTACAAGAAATGCTTTCACAAAGACGGTCACGACCTTTAGCTAGACCAAGGCAAATAGCAATGTATCTTGCAAAAAAACTTACAACACGTTCTTTACCAGAAATTGGAAGAAAATTTGCTAATAGAGACCATACAACCGTTATTCATGCTGTTAAAACAATTGAAAAATTGTCTCAAAACAATGAAGAAATGAGAAAAAATATTGAAGAATTGAAGTCATTAATTTTGGCCGATTAAGATGCAATTTCAAATAAAGCGCGATACACTGCTGAAGTCACTTGCTGTTGCTCATGCTATAATTGAGAGGAAAAATACGCTGCCAATTCTCTCTAACGTTTTGCTGGAAATAAAAGAAAAAAAATTAAATGTAATTGCAACGGATTTAGATTTAATATTCCAAGACAGTATTTCTGATTTAAAAATAGATAAAGACGGAAGCACAACAACTTCGGCAACCGTACTATATGATCTTTTAAGAAAACTGCCCTCTAATCTTGATGTTGTCTTTAATTTACAAACTCAAAATAAGCTAAATATTACTGCAGAAAACTCTAAATTTAATCTTTTGTGCCTACCTGTTGACAATTTTCCAACTTTTACGGACGATTTTAAAAAAGACGAAATAAGCATAGAGAGAGAAAAGTTTTTATCACTACTAAATAAGACTAAAATTTCTATGTCAAATGATGAAACTAGACATTATCTTAATGGAATTTTTATCCATCCAACTGTTTCTAATAAGAGATCATATTTAACTGGCGTTGCAACAGATAGCCACAGGCTTTCCTCAAGCAGTATCCCCGTTGAAAACTTAGATAATTTTAAGCCGTTTATTTTACCTAAAAAAACTGTTTTTCAATTATGTAATTTACTTCAAGAAAGACAAGAAAAAGTCTCTATAAATTCAAGTGAAACAAAGATTCAATTTACAATTGGCAATTCAAAAATTATCTCAAAAATTATTGATGGTAAATTTCCGGATTACAGCAAAGTTGTGCCAAAAGATAACAACAAATTATTATTTGTTAATGCCAAAGATTTTATTAATTCTATTGAACGGGTAACCACTGTATCGATTGACCGAAAAGAAGGGTTAAAGCTTACTTTGGGAAAAGGACAGATACAGTTATTTGTTAATAGTTCATCTTCAGGCGAGGGGAAAGAATTGCTCAAGGCAGATTATAATTCAGAAGATCTAACGATAAGTTTTAACTCGAGATATTTGCTTGATATTGCCTCAGAAATAGAAGATGAAAAATTAGGCATGAATTTAAAGGATGCTGTTTCACCTGTTTTAATTCAAGATAAAAAAGATAAAGAAAGTTATTTCGTAATTATGCCAATGAAAATTTGAAATATTTTGATTTTAGAAAAAAAAATTAATTTATCCAATATTATCCTTGTTCATCAACGCTAATTTCGTGTTAACTTCTCAGGTGATTTTATATAGCTACTAAAAAATGATACAATGAGTTTTCCATTTTGAGAATGACAAAAAGCAAAAACAGCAATTCAGAACAAAACTATAAAGCAGATTCTATTAAAGTTCTAAAAGGTCTTGATGCTGTACGTAAAAGACCAGGAATGTATATTGGCGATACAGATGATGGGTCTGGTTTACATCACATGGTATTTGAAGTTGTAGATAATTCTATAGATGAAGCGTTAGTAGGTTTTTGTAAAAATATAAGTGTTACAATGCACAAAAATAACTCTATTACAGTCGAAGATGATGGCAGAGGAATTCCAGTCGATATACATAAAGGAGAAAAAAAGTCTGCAGCCGAAGTTATAATGACACAGTTACATGCGGGAGGTAAATTTGATCAAAATTCTTACAAGGTATCAGGCGGCTTGCATGGTGTAGGAGTTTCTGTCGTCAATGCATTGTCAAAAAATCTTGAATTAACTATATATAGAGATGGAAAGGAATACTTTATAGCTTTTACAGATGGTAAGGCAGATAAACCAATTAAATTTGTTAAAAAAACAAAAAAAACAGGAACTAAAATAAATTTTTTACCTTCAAAAGATATTTTTTCATCCATTCAATTTAGTGCATCTACTTTACAAAAAAAAATGAGAGAATTGGCCTTTTTAAACAAAGGTTTGAAGATCAATTTAGTAGACGAAACGAAAGCTAAAACTAGAACCTACGAAAATAAATATGATGGAGGTATTAGCGAATTTGTTGCCTATATTGATAATAGTAAATCTATTTTAATTAATAAAAATGAAAAGCAGGTTTTTAAAAAACCAATATACATAAAGGGTGAAAAAAACAATGTAGTTGTTGAATGTTCTTTAGAATGGAATGCGGGATTTTCTGAAGAAGTTATGGCATTTACAAACAATATTCATCAAAGAGACGGAGGAACACACTTACTTGGTTTTAGAAGCGCGCTAACAAGAATCGTAAATAAGCATGCGTCTGAAAAAAATCTTAATAAAAAAAATAAAATTACCATAGGGGGGGAGGATATTAAAGAAGGTCTAACCGCAATTTTATCAATTAAAATGCCAGATCCAAAATTTTCTTCCCAAACTAAAGATAAGTTGGTTTCTTCGGAAATAAGAATGATAGTAGAGACAATTGTAAACGAAAAACTAACAACATGGTTTGATCAAAACCCTTCTATTGTTAGAGTAGTTTTGGATAAAATTTTACAAGCAGCAATAGCAAGGGATGTTGCAAGAAAAGCCAGAGATAGCGTAAGAAGAAAAGGCGCTTTAGAGCTCGCTGGTTTGCCGGGCAAGTTAGCGGACTGCCAAATTTCAACTATGAAAGGAACAGAATTATTTATTGTTGAGGGAGACTCTGCGGGAGGCTCAGCTAAACAGGGAAGAAAAAGGGAATTTCAAGCAGTTCTTCCATTGAGAGGAAAAATTTTGAATACATTCATTGATGAAAATAAACGAGGGGTCAATGGGGAAAACGGAGCAATTCAAAATAAAGCTTTGGCCAAAATGATGTCGTCCAACGAGATAGTAACACTTATAAATGCCCTTGGCACAGGATCTAAAGATTTTGATATCGAGAATTTAAGGTACGAAAAAATTATTATAATGACAGATGCGGATGTGGACGGATCACATATAAGAACTTTGTTGCTTACTTTTTTTAACAATCATCCATTTAATCAATTAATTGAAAAAGGACACTTATATTTAGCGAGACCGCCACTGTTTAAAATCACCAATGGAAAAAGAAGTGTTTATATTAAAGATGAAAAAGATTTAGAAAAGTATATTTTGAATCAGTCAGCCAATGGAGTAAAAAAATTAAAAAAATCAGACTTAGAAAAATTTATAAAAAATGAAAGACAGAAACTAAATATACAAAGATTTAAGGGTCTAGGAGAGATGAACCCAGAAGAATTGTGGCAAACTACTTTGAATCCTGAGAATAGGACTTTATTGAGGGTTGAATATTCTAACGGAACAAAAAACAAGTCCAAAGAAGATCAAAAGATAATAAAGATATTAATGGGAGACGATGTTTCTCCTAGAAAAGATTTTATTACTAGTAATGCACTAGAAGTTGAAAATTTAGATATTTAGCTACATGAATGTGTCCGACCTTTTCAAGGTTGAAGAGAATCTTCGATTGGAAAAGAAAACTTTAGTTATCTTAAGATGGATAGCTATCATTGGCCAGCTAATTGCAATATATACGGTTCACTTTTTTTATAATTTTAAACTACCGGTTCTTTATTGTTCATCAATAATTTTTTTTGGAGCAATAACTAACCTTTATTTACAACTTTGGTTTAAAAAGAATGAGTTAAGTAATTTAGATTCGACATTTTTTTTATTTTATGATCTTTTTCAATTAAGTTTCTTATTATTTTTAACCGGAGGCATCAAGAATCCTTTTGTGATTTTTTTAATTGTACCTTCGATAGTTTCTTCCACATTGCTAAATTTGAAAAGCACTTTTTTATTGGCATTGACTACAATAGTAATTTTGTTAACAATTACATTTTATCATTTACCATTGCCACATCCTGGAAACCTTAATTTTCATGTTCCAGATTATTATTTATATGCAATACCAATATCAGTGGTTATTGCTCTAATTTTTTTAACGTATTTTGGAGCCAGGTTTGGTATAGAATCAAGAAAAAGAGCGGAAGCTTTGAATAAGCTAGAATTGATTCTGGCAAAAGAACATGAATTAGAATCCATAGGACACCAGGCGGCTGCAGCGGCGCATTCTCTCGGTACACCTTTGTCAACAATAACGGTTATTGCAAAAGAGTTGAAAAAGGAAATTGTTAAAGACCCTAAATATACAAAAGATATAGATTTGCTGCTAAGCCAAGCTAAAAGATGTAGTGAAATACTTAAAAAAATATCTCAAAATCAAATTGTTGATGATAAATTTATTAGTGACGTTACTATACAAAATTTACTTGTTGAAATTACAAAATCATTCGAAGAAATATCGGAAAAAAGAATTTCTTTAAATTTAAGCAAAGCCAAAAAAGAAATATTGATTGATAGATCTCCAGAAATAACCTACGGGATTCGTAACTTTGTTGGTAATGCAGTAAAGTATTCTAATAGTGAAGTAAAAGTTAACTTAGATACTAATTCTCGAAATGTTGAAATAAATATTATTGATGATGGTCCTGGCTTTCCAGATGATGTTTTTAAGATTATTGGTCAACCTTATATCTCAACAAAAGCAAAAAATTTGGAATCAAAAGCCGGTTTGGGACTGGGAACTTTTATAGGAAAAACTCTTCTTGAGAGAAAGAAAGCCTCTCTTAAATTTTCAAACTTAGACGAGGGAGGCGCCATAGTTACAATAGCTTGGAATACACCTGATATTATAATTTGAAATTTATAAATTTATAAGAAAGAATTTTATAAGCCAATTTTGCTACCAAAAAATTATAACTTGTAAATCCTTTTATAGGCGACAGTTCATTTATATCGGCTCCAACTATTTTAGAATATTTGGATGCAATTTTTATAATTTGCATTGTTTCATTCCAAAAGAGACCCCCAGGCTCCGGAGTTCCAGTTGCCGGCATTAAGCTTGAATCAAAACCATCAACATCAAAGGTAATATAAACTTTTTTATTTTTTATCAATTTTTTGAAGGCATTTAAATTCCACTTTTTTTTATCCTTTGCCCAAAAAATATTTATTCTTTTTTTATTTTTTTTTAAGTAAGTTATTTCGCTACTTGATATATTTCTTATGCCAAAAGATATAACACTAACATTTTTATAATCCAAACACCTTCTAATCGCTGACGCATGAGAAAATTTATTTCCATTATAGCTTGCTCTTAAATCAGCATGGGCATCAAAATGTAATAAACAAAGGTTATCAAATTTTTTTACAAAAGGTCTAATACATCCCGGTGTAATCGAATGTTCGCCCCCAAGTACCATTGGGAATATATTTTTTTTTAACAAAGATTCATTAATTCCTGAGATTTGTTTTAAAGCTTCATCCATTTTTCTTTTAATCGGAAAAGGTTTAATTGTCTTAATGCCAATTTTTTTATATGGATCGCAACCTAAGTCTTCATCAAACAATTCGACCTGATGAGATGCTTTAATTATTTCTTTTGGTCCATTTTTAGTTCCACCACCATAGCTGACAGTTTTTTCTAATCCAAAAGGAATAATGACAGCTTTTTCTTTGATTTTGAATTTATTTTCAATTCCCAAAAAACCTTGTTTATTAGATAGGTAATTCAATTTTTATCCGAATAGATTTGAAAAATTTTTTCTTTCTCTATTTTCCCAAAACTTATGATGATAAACATCACTTGCAATTAAAGGTAGTACGCTTGTAGCTTCTGCAAAAACCATTTGTTCTTTAGAAGTATCAACTTTTCCCCAAGAACTTGCTTCTTTCAGTGTGGAGCTACTGCAGGCGCCATCCCTTGTATCTGCAACAGTTATTTGTATAGCGTATTTATGCATATCAACTTTTTTTCCCAAAAGTTCAGCACAAACTACTGTGTCCTGAACAAAATTCTTGGGGACTCCTCCCCCGACCATTAACAGGCCAGAAGCTTTGGATCTTAGTTTAATTTCTGTAAGTTCTCTAAATTCTTTTATAGAATCTATCGTAATGTGCTTAGATGGATTTTGTTCTTGATGCATAACTAAGCCGAAACCAGCAGAACTATCAGTAAATGCTGGACAAAATATTGGAACATTGTGATCGTAAGCGACCTCAATTAATGAATTTTTCTTTTTTGCATTTTTTTTTAAAAATTTACCCATTTCTTTAATGAATTCTCTGGAGGTGTAAGCTTTAGGAGGTAATTTATTGGCTATTTCGCATATTGTTTTATCACAAATTTGTAACTGTTCTTCGTCAATGTAGGTATCATATATTCTATCTATGTAATTCTCTCTTAAAATTTTATCATTTTGAAATTGATCACCTTGATAATGTTTAAATCCTAACGCTTCAAAGAAATCCATGTCAATTATGGAAGCTCCAGTAGCTACGATAGCATCGACCATATTATATTTAACTAAATCAGAATATAGATTCATACATCCCCCAGCAGAAGTTGAGCCAGCAATTGTTAAAAATATTGAACAATTTTTATCCTTGAGCATTTCATTATAAATTTTAGCTGCATTTGCAGTATCTCGTGATGTAAATGACATTTTTTTCATCGACTCAATTATTTTTCTAGAGTCAAAAGAAGCAATATCAATGTGTTCTACTTCAGATTTTAATAGAGATTTTTTATTATGTCCTAAAGTGGGACCGTTTTTTTTGTTCATTACGCAACCAAGAAATCAATCTTGCCTTTACGATCGTACATTGAAAGTATAGGTTTGTCATCTACTTGGTAGGTTGCGTTTGAATAAAAACCATTAAATTTTGTTCTAAATGTTGTTCCATAAGCACCAAGTTGACCAAGCTCAATATAATCACCTTCTTTAATGTTATTGGGCAGCAAAAAGGGTCCTTTCATATAGTCTAGACTATCACAGGTTGGTCCATAAAAACTAAAAGCAGTCAACTTTTTAGAAATTATTCTTCCGTTAGTAATCATTTTTGTAGGTAAAACAAAATTTGGAACTCCAGCGTCAAACAAGGATCCATAGGTTCCGTCATTAATATAAAGCTTCTGCTTTTTCTTGAGTAGAACTTTTACAATAGTTGATCCGGATTCCGCTACAATTGCGCGGCCAGGTTCACAAAATATTTCTGGCATTTTTTCTAATTTTAAGTTTTTTAATCCTTTTTTGATTTCGCTTAAATAATTTTCGAGAGGTTCTGGAGTTAAGTCTGGATATATAGAAGGAAATCCTCCTCCGACATTAATTACATCCGGAACAATTTTGGTTTTTTTGATTATATTTCCAATTTCATGAATCCCCTTGGAGAAAGAAATTTTATGCATACATTGTGATCCCACGTGAAAACTTAAACCAACCTTCTTGCTATGCTCCTTGCATAGTCTTAGTAAACCCGAAGACTCACTTGATAAGGCGCCAAATTTTCTAGATAAATCAATTTCTGCATGTTCGTTTGATATAGTGATTCTTACATATAAATTTAAGTCTTTTGCGTTATTTGTAGATTCAAGAATTTTAAGGAGTTCGTCTTTACTATCAAGTGCAAAATCTTTTACATTATATTGGAAGTATGCTTCTCTAATGTTTTCTCTGCTTTTTACAGTATGCATAAAATATATTTTAGCTTTACTGTCAATTTTTTTTATTAATTTTATTTCGTTAATTGACGCAACATCAAAATTTTTAATTCCGTTATCAATGATCATTCTGACAATTCTCTCTTCAGGATTGGTTTTTACAGCGTAAAGAACTCTGCCAGGAAAGTTATTTTTAAAAAATTCTACAGACTTTTTTACTGAATCTGGTCTAGTACAATAGACCGGATCTTCAGGTTTTAGAGTGTTAACTAATTCGTTAACACTATCAAATTTTCGCATCGCATGTGTCCCTCATTTAATTACACAATAAAGCTTCTAAAAAATTCTATAAAAAAGCTTACTTCTTTCGCATTTAATGGTTTTTACAATTTATGTAAAGAAAATAATGATTGTAAAATCTGTGAAACTTACTATATGACAGGGCATGGGCAGGATGAGCGAAACACCTTCAGGTTTAAAGATTTCTGACTTTGAGGATAAGTCTCTATTGATAGTGGATGACGATGATCCTCTCAGGACGAGATTGGCTCGAGCTATGGAGCAAAAGGGGTTTCAGGTAAAAGACGCAAAAACTGTTGAAAATGCTATCAAATTAGTCAGATCTTACCCTCCCAAATTTGCTCTGATAGATCTTAGGTTAGAGGATGGAAATGGCCTGGATGTGGTTCAGGAGGTCAGTAAGTTAAAGAAAGATAGCAGAATAGTCATGTTGACTGGGTATGGGAACTTACCTACAGCCGTTGCTGCTGTAAAAGCCGGAGCCATAGACTATTTATCTAAGCCAGTTGATGCGGATGACGTCGAATCTGCCCTTCTAGCAGCACCAAATGAAAAGGCCAAACCCCCAATAAATCCCATGTCCGCGGACAGGGTAAAATGGGAACATATTCACAGAGTATTTGAGCTTTGTAATAGGAATGTTTCTGAGACCGCTAGACGTCTTAAAATGCACCGAAGAACTCTACAAAGAATACTTTCTAAAAGATCGCCTAGATAAACTTTCTTAAAAGAAAAATTTGTTTAGATAAAACGCTTAATATTAAGAGTTTATAAAGTTCTATAATTAGAAAGGGCTTGGCGCCAAGCACAAATATCTCATTAAAGCTAGTTGTAAAACCTTTAAAAGACCAAAGCCATATAAGTCCAAAGATATAGATAAAGCTTACGGAAAACAAAAGATAAGCAAATGTTATAATTGGATCAAATCTAGATTTTACATAACCTGAAAAAAAAGCGCCCAATAAAAAACCAAACAAGTAACCACTAGTAGGGCCAGTAAAATAAATTATACCTCCCCCTTTGGCAAATACAGGTAGACCAACCAAGCCTTCGAAAAGATAAACTACTACCGAAGCAACTGCGAGTTTTGGACCAATAGCCATTCCAAGAAATAAGACAGCAAAGGTTTGCATTGTTGCAGGAACCGGAGTTAGAGGCGTTTGAATTTTAGCGGATAAAGTTAAAAATGCGGAACCAGCTAAAATAATTATAGCCTTTTTTAGCATTTTTGTTTCTGTAAAACTTTTTGTAATTTCCATATTATGATCTTACTTTTTTTTTAACTTAAATCTAGTTGTTTGTTAACTGTACAAAAACATCTTCCAAATTACCATCCTCGGTGGAAATATCAATTATTTCAGCATTTTCTTTTACCACATTTATAATTTTATCAAATTTAAATTTATTTTTATCGTAAATTGCAGTTATTTCCGAATCACTTTTTGAGAATTTTACACCATCAATTTTAATCTTATCAAAGTTGCTAAAATTTCTGACTTTAAATTTAATCTTTTTACTTTCAATACGTTCTAATAATTTTTGTGTAGTGTCTAGGGCTACTAAATTTCCCTTGTCAATAATAGCAATTCTATCACACATTTCTTGAGCCTCATACAAATAATGTGTAGTTAATATAATAGTGACCCCAAGCTTATTTAATTCTCTGACGTTTTCCCACAAATTTTCTCTTAATCCCACATCTACTCCTGCTGTAGGTTCGTCTAAAACTAAAACAGGAGGTTGATGTACCATAGCTTTTGCAATTAATAATCTCCTTTTCATCCCACCGGATAAACTTCTTGCGTAAGAATCGGCCTGTTTATCTAGGGCGACCATTTTTAAAATAAGATCCGTAATTCTCTCACTTTTTTTTACTCCGTATAAACCTGCTTGAAGTTCAAGTAATTTTTTTGGGCTAAAAAAAGCATCAAGGTTAATCTCTTGCGGTACAATGCCTATTGAACCTCTTACTTGTCTAGGATTAACATCTAGGTTAAACCCCCACAATTCAACTTTTCCGGAAGTCTTTACAACCGTTCCTCCTAAAATATTTATAAACGTTGTTTTTCCCGCCCCGTTAGGTCCTAAAAGGCCAAATACTTCACCTTTCTTTACTTCTAAGTTTAATTTGTTTAGAGCCAAGACAGATTTGTCAGAAGTATTATTTTTTGAATAAATTTTAGTCAAATTTTCAGCAGATAATGCAATTTTGTTCATAATTTAATATTATTATATCATTAAAAAAATTAAGATATCATGAATTCATGAATGGGATAAAAAAATCTGATCATTTTTACTTGGTAGATGGTTCTGGATATATCTTTAGAGCTTATTATGCCCTACCTCCTCTATCAAGAAAAAGTGATGGTTTACCAACTGGCGCAGTAAGCGGTTTTACTAATATGCTTTTTAAATTATTAGAAGAGTCGAAATCTGATGATTCAGAAAACAAACCCACACATTTTGCAGTTATATTTGATTCTGCAAGAAAGAATTTTAGAAATGAAATTTATAGTGACTATAAAGCTAACAGATCCGAAGCCCCAGATGATTTGATACCTCAATTTGAATATATAAGAAAAGCTGTTGAAGCTTTTAATGTACCTTCCGTTGAACAGCTAAATTATGAGGCCGATGATTTAATAGCTACTTATGCCAAACAAATTATCAATGCAGGAGCTAAAGTTACGGTAATTTCTTCTGACAAAGACTTAATGCAGTTGGTTTCTAAAGATATAAGGCTATTCGATCCGATGAAAAGTAAAGTTATTGGGGAAAAAGAAGTAATAGAAAAATTTGGTGTCAAACCAAAACAAGTGATTGATGTACAGTCTTTAGCCGGGGACTCTTCTGACAATATACCGGGCGTTCCTGGTATAGGAATCAAAACAGCAGCTGAGTTAATTAATAAATACAAAGATTTGGATAATCTTCTAAAAAAAACAGATGAGATTCCACAAAAGAAAAGAAAGCAAACACTTATGGAGAACAAAGAATCTGCCTTGGTTAGTCGAAGACTAGTTACTTTAAAAAATGATGTTCCAGTTAAAGATAAGATCGAAGACTTTATAATAAAAGATATTAAAAAAGATAAATTATATAATTTCTTAAGAGAAATGGAATTTAATAGACTGTTAAGCCAAGCGATAAATTTTTACGGAGAACCAAATAAAAAAATGGATAATCAGAATGGTAAAATAAGCGAAAAAAAAATTGATCGAACAAAATACGAAACGATTGTAGATGAAGACAAATTAATAAGATGGATTTCTATACTTAAGGAAAAAACTTTAATTGCCGTAGATACAGAAACGTCTTCTCTTGATCCTATAGAGGCAAGTTTGGTGGGGGTTTCCTTTTGTTATGCCGAAGGTAAAGGATGTTATATACCTCTGAAACATATCAAACAAGAATGTCTAAGTCTGAATATGGTTCTTAAGAAAATCAAACCAATTCTTGAAGATGAAAGTATAAAAAAAATTGGCCAAAATATAAAATTTGACAATATAATTTTAAAAAAACACAACATTAATATGAGCCCAATGGAAGACACAATGTTGGCCTCATATACTCTGGATGCCGGATTGAATAGACACAATTTAGATTCATTATCTGAAATTCATTTAAATCATAAAACAATTTCTTTTAAAGAATTGGTGGGTACCGGTAAAAAACAAATTGACTTTTCAGATGTTGATTTAAAAAAAGCAACAGAGTATGCAGGAGAAGATGCCGATGTAACTTTTAGACTATATAAATTATTAAAAAATAGATTGGATCAAGAAAAACTTACTAAAATTTATGAGATTTTTGAAAAACCACTGATCAAAGTTCTCTCTGATATTGAAATGAATGGTATCAAGGTTGATAAAAAACACTTAAAAGAACTATCTAAAAAATTTACAGATAAAATCTTAAAAATTGAGAAAGAAATTTATTCCTTAGCTAAAAAAAAATTTAACATAGGTTCACCAAAGCAACTTGGTGAAATTATTTATAATGAACTAAAGATTAGTAATTTAAAAAAAACAAAAAAAGGAAGCTTGGCTACTAGCGCAACAATTTTAGAAGATTTGGCTTTTAAAGGACATAAATTTCCAAGTTTAATTTTAGACTGGAGACAACTATCAAAATTAAAAAATACTTATACAGACGCTTTACAAGACCATATAAATTCAAAAACCAACAGAGTACATACTTCCTTTTTGTTAGCTGCAACAAATACTGGAAGATTGGCATCCAGCGATCCTAATTTGCAAAATATTCCAATCAAAACAGAAGATGGCAGAGAAATAAGAAAAGCGTTTATTGCTGAAAAAAATAATGTCTTAATGTCAGCTGATTATAATCAAGTTGAGATGAGAATACTGGCTGATTTAGCCGACGTTAAAGAGCTAAAAAGAGCATTTGTTAATAAGGATGATATTCACAGTATAACGGCCAGCCAAGTTTTTGGTGTTCCGTTAAAAAAGGTTGATGAAAATTTGAGAAGAAAGGCAAAAACTATTAATTTTGGCATAATATATGGCATAACACAATACGGTTTAGGAAAACAAATTGCAGTATCAAACCAAGAGGCTTTGGAGTTTATTAATTCGTATTTTAAAAAATTTCCTGAAATAAAAGACTATATGCAAGCAACAGTTAAATTTTGCAGAAAATATGGTTACGTAAATAACATTTTTGGAAGAAGAATACATCTAAGAGGAATAAATGATAAAAATTTTAATGTTAGAAGTTTTCAAGAAAGAGCAGCCATTAATGCTCCAATACAAAGTTCTGCAGCCGATATCATAAGACTCGCCATGATTGAATTAAATAACTTAATAAACTCAAAGAAAATACATGATGCAAAAATGCTTTTACAAATACATGATGAGTTAGTTTTTGAATGCTTAAAAACAAAAAAGGACTCTGTTGAAAAAGTTGTGAAAAAAACGATGGAATCAGTTTCAAGCTCAGAACACCATAAATTTACGGTGCCTTTAGATGTAAACATTAATTCTGGTAATAACTGGGAAGAGGCACACTGATGCCTAAATTTTGACAATTTATTTTAAACTATTAGGATACTGGAATGTCGAAAACTATTGCACTTGTTGATGATGATAGGAATATTCTTACCGGGATCAGCATGGCTCTTGAACGGGAAGGTTTTAAAGTTCATACATATTTAGATGGTGAAAGCGCTTTAGCGGGACTATCAAGGAATCCTCCTGATTTGGCTATCGTTGATATAAAAATGCCAAAAATGGATGGAGAAGAATTACTTAAAAGAATAAGAAAAAAAATGTCCATCCCAATTATATTTTTAACTTCAAAAGACGAAGAAGTAGATGAACTGTTGGGCTTAAAACTAGGAGCAGATGATTTCATAAAAAAATCCGGAGGTTTTTCAATAAAAGTACTAATTGAAAGAATTAGAGTGCAGTTAAGGAAGAAAAATAATCCACTAGAAGACAACAAAAGTTTAATTGTTCATGGAAAACTTAAACTTGACCCTAACCAACTGGAGTGTGAGTGGAACGGAAAACCATTGCCTGAAAAATTGACAACCACAGAATTTTTAATCGTCAAAGAACTTGCGAAGAGGCCCGGCGTTATCAAAGAACGAGCACATTTAATGGATATAGCCTATAAAGAAAACACAGACATTGAAGACAGAACAATTGATAGTCACATTAAAAGAATAAGAAAAAAATTCAAACAGGTAGATGAAAAGTTTTCTTCAATTGAAACTCGCTATGGAAGTGGTTATAGATGGAATATTAGTTAATGAAATTAGTAAAGAGTTCATCCTCAATTTTGAGAAAATTTTTAGTTTTTAATTTTCTTGTTTTTTTAGTTTTAGGCTTATTTACCTTTTTTTATCTCAAATCTATTCAGCCCAATTTAGTTAAGCAACGTACTGAAAAGCATACTATAATAATAAATAACACATCAAATCATATTGAGCGACTCAGAATAGATTTTAATAAAGAAAGTCTTAAAAATTTTTTGTTTTCAACTAGATTTTTATTTCAAAATTTAGAAAGAGTACAATTTTATGGTCTTAAAGGAAATCTTATAGGAGACAGCAATGTATTAGACTTGGACCAAACAGTATTTTCAAAAACAGATACAATTATTCAAAAAGAAATAAATAAAGAATCCATATCACAAATGGAAAAACTAAAAAAAAATAAATATACAGAAGATAGGAGAGATACAAATATAGCAAGCTTAATAAGTAAAAAGAATAAAGATCCGATAGTTATTCAAATAGAAAAAAATAATAATTTTTATGTAAAAACATTAGACAATGTAAATGTTAACGGAAAAACTATTGGATATATTATGGTTACCGAACAGGCTAATGAAATTTTAACAGCGGTTAAAGAAAGAAGAAACTTTATTCTTAGAACAGTTTTTGCAATAGCAATTGTAATATTTATATTTTCTGTTTTTCTTAGCAGGTATATTCTTAAACCAATTGCAGGTTTGGTTAGATATACTGAGTCAATCAAAGAAAAAGACGAATCTTTTGGAAGAATAGAAAAATTTTTAAATAGAAGTGATGAATTGGGTCTTCTATCAAGATCTTTGAATGATATGACAGTGGATTTACAAAAAAGAACAAAAAGGGCAGAAAGTTCCTCTGCTGATTTAGCTCACGAAATTCGAAATCCATTGGCCTCATTAAAAGGGGCGTCAGAACTTTTGGATAATACCGTTGATAAATCAGAAAGAAAAAAATTGATTAAAATTTTAAGTCACGATGTTGAAAGAATTGATAGGCTGATTACAGATTATTCTCAAATGCTTAAAGATGAAGCTTCTTTCTCTAGAGAAAAAATGACACTCGTTGATTTAGGAAATTTAATAAAAAATGTTATTGAGGAATTTAACAATAACCCTGATGTTATTGAAAAAAATATAAATTTTAAAACTATTAGAGAAAAACCAAATGGCCATGAGCTTAAGATTACGGGAGTGGAAAATAGATTGGAGCAAGTTTTAGCAAATTTATTAGATAATGCTGTATCCTTTAGTCCTAAAAATGCAGATATTTTAATTAGCGTTAGTAGTAATAAAGAAAAAATATTTGTTAAGGTTAAAGATGTAGGACCAGGATTTGAAGAAAGCGATACAGAAAAAATTTTTAAAAGATTTTATAGCAATAGACCTCAAAAATTTGGAGAGCACTCAGGTCTTGGACTAAATATTGTTAAAAATATAGTGGAAATGCATGGCGGATCAATAAAGGCTTCAAATAGATCTGATTCAAAAAATGGAGCAGAAATTGAACTAGAACTACCAAAACAAACTGGAGCAACCGCTTGATTGGTGCAAATTTAATTGTTAAAAGATTTTTCTATGAGCCAAGATTTTAAAGTAAAAGATATTAAACAAGCAGAATTTGGAAGAAAAGAAATTTCAATAGCAGAGTCGGAGATGCCTGGTTTAATGGCACTAAGAAAAGAGTACAAAGGTAAAAAACCACTACAAGGAGCTAAGATTTTGGGGTGTTTGCACATGACCATTCAGACTGCAGTTTTAATTGAAACTCTAGTTCAATTAGGAGCTGATGTAAGATGGTCTTCTTGTAATATTTTTTCTACACAGGATCACGCTGCTGCAGCAATAGCAAAAGCTGGAATACCTGTTTATGCATGGAAAGGTGAAACAGAAAAAGAATATTGGTGGTGTATAAAACAAACTATTGAAGGAAAAAAAGACTGGAAACCTAATATGTTGTTGGATGATGGAGGAGATCTTACCGCTGTTATGCATAAAGATTATAAAGATCTTTTAAAATCTGTGAGAGGACTGTCTGAGGAAACTACTACAGGGATTAAAGCGTTAAAAAAAATGGAATCACAAAAAAACCTTTTAGTTCCAGCAATTAACGTTAATGATTCCGTAACCAAATCTAAATTTGATAATTTATACGGATGCAGAGAAAGTTTGGTTGATGGAATAAAAAGAGCTACTGATGTTATGATGTCTGGAAAAACCGCCATCGTTGCAGGTTTTGGTGACGTAGGAAAAGGAAGCGCTGCCTCATTGAGACAAAGTGGTGCTAGGGTTATGGTGACCGAAGCAGATCCTATTTGTGCCTTACAGGCCGCTATGGAGGGTTATGAGGTAGTACTGATGGAAGATGTTATAAGCAATGCTGATATAGTAGTTACAGCGACCGGCAACAAAGATATTGTTACCGCTGATCACGTCCGAAAAATGAAAGATCGCTCTATACTTTGTAACATTGGACATTTTGATAATGAAATTCAGGTTGAGGCTTTAAAGAATTATAAATGGACTGAAATTAAACCACAGGTTCATGAGATAGAACTTCCAGATAAAAAAAGAATAATTCTTTTAGCAGAAGGAAGACTAGTTAATCTAGGGTGTGCAACTGGACACCCCAGCTTTGTTATGAGTGCTTCTTTTACAAATCAGGTTATGGCTCAAATAGAACTTTGGAATAATTACAAAAAATATGAGAAAAAAGTTTATGTTTTGCCCAAACACCTGGATGAAAAAGTTGCTATGCTTCATTTGAATAAAGTTGGGGCTAAGTTAACAAAGCTTTCAAAAGGTCAAGCCGATTATATTGGCGTAGATGTTAAAGGCCCATTTAAATCTGATAGCTATCGCTACTAAAAAGTAGCCAATGTTAAAATATAATTTATCTCAAATAGACATCATTTCAAAAAAAATTTTATCAGATCTATCTGACACAGATTATATATTTCTTTTTGGAGAGTTGGGAAGTGGCAAAACAACTTTTACCAGAAGTTTGATTCATCAATTGCAGAAAAAAAATCAAGTTGATAAAACAGAAGTTCTTAGTCCAACTTTTAATATATTGCACGAATATGAGATAAAGTCATCCAAAGTCATGCATTATGATTTATACAGGTTGAAAGCAAGTAAAGAGATAGATCAGCTCGGTATCTTTCAAGATTCTAAAAATGTTATAACAATAATTGAGTGGCCAGAAAAAATAAAAAAAGATATTGAGAATAGACTAGAAATTACGTTCTATTATGAACCCGAAGAAGAATATAGAAAAATTAATCTCCAAGGTTTTGGAAAGTGGAAGAATTTTAAGCTAGATGCAATTTAAACTCAAAAAAATTAGAAGTGACGCTTCATTTAGGGAATTTTTTAGGCTTTACAAAGGTAAAAGAACATCAATTATTGTTATGGCCAAAAAAGAAAAATTTAAAAATCTTATAGCCTATTCGGCAATAAATAAGTTTTTAAAAGGAAAGGGGGTTTATACACCAAGATTAATCAGTCAAAACTTTAAAGAAGGGATTATGGAAATAGAAGATTTTGGAAATAAAACTCTCTTGAACTATGTAAAAAAATCTAGAAACAAACTGAGTTTTTATAAAAAGTGTGTGGATGTAATAGTAAAAATCCAGAAAATAAAACCAGTAAAAAAAATTAAATTTGGCTCAAATAAATATTTTAATTTAAATAGCTACAATACTTTTAATTTGCATAAAGAATCTGATTTATTTTTTGATTGGTACCTCCCGGGAGTCTTAGGAAAACAAAAATCTTTAAAATATAAAAAGATTATAAAAAAAGAGTTAAACAAATTATACAAAAAAATTTTTTTCAAAAATCAATTTATTGTACATAGAGATTTTCATGTATCTAATATTATGCCAACTAATAAAAAATTAGGCGTTATTGATACACAAGATGCTATTTTAGGTAATCCTATGTATGATCTTGCGTCATTGGTGGACGATGTGAGAGTCAAAGTTCCTACTCAAATAAAAAGGAAAACATTTGAATATTATTTAAAAAATTGTTCCATTAAAAAAAAACAAATCACTTTA
>CEUZ01046314.1_pt1 | contig 24742 bp, 24 predicted proteins | sample 361511 | NCBI WGS metagenome assembly CEUZ01 (sample SAMEA2622822, study PRJEB7988) | marine metagenome | biome: marine biome (ENVO:00000447); feature: surface water layer (ENVO:00002042); material: "saline water (ENVO:00002010), including plankton (ENVO:xxxxxxxx)" | depth 5 m | reverse complement strand
AAAAAGAAGAAGAAAAAATTCAAGAAAAAAATATGGGCATAGACAACCAATCTCTCTTATTAGAATAACAAAAATATTTTCTAAGGAAGGAAAAGTAATTGCAGAAGCTTCACCTCAAAAAAAAATAACTAAAGAATTAGTAAAAGGTGAAAAACAAAGAGAAAAACAAATACTTAAAGCTAAAGAAGATCAAAGTGAAAAACCAATTAAAAAAATGCAAGCTAAGGCAAAAAAAGTTACCGATAATGTTAAAAAAAAAGAAGTTAAAAAGAAACCTTTAACAACGAAGAAAAAGTGATAGTATCAAACTAAGGTATTTAATTATGGCAACAAAAAAAGCAGGTGGATCATCGCGAAATGGCCGAGATAGTGCAGGAAGGCGACTTGGAGTTAAAATGTATGCTGGTCAATTAGTGATACCCGGAAATATAATAGTAAGACAAAGAGGAACCAGAATACATCCTGGTAATCATGTTGGTATGGGAAAAGACCATTCAATATTCTCTTTGATAAAAGGTAAAGTACAGTTCAAAAAATCAAAGCAAAACAGAACATTTGTTTCTGTTATCCCCAGCTAATTATCTATAACTTCAAAAGTAAGTTATTTTTTTAAAGTTATGAAATTTTTAGATCAAGCAAAAATATATGTCAAAGCAGGAAATGGAGGTGGTGGCTCTTCCAGTTTTAGAAGAGAAAAATTTGTAGAATTTGGAGGTCCAGACGGAGGTGATGGGGGTGATGGGGGTTCCATAATTTTTGTTGCTGAAGAGAATTTAAATACACTTATTGATTTTAGATTTCAACAGCATTTCAAGGCTGAAAGAGGTCAAAATGGAATGGGAAAGAAAAGAACTGGAAAAAATGGAAAAGATTTAATTTTAAAAGTTCCTGTAGGAACACAAATATTCGAAGAAGATAATAATACTTTAATAGAAGATCTCAAAAAAATTGGACAAAAAATAACCGTAGCAAAAGGAGGAAGAAAAGGGCTAGGTAACGTTAGATTTAAGAGTTCTACAAATCGTGCCCCTAGAAAAAAAACTGAAGGATCCGAAGGCGAAGGTTTTTGGATTTATCTGCAATTAAAAGTTATAGCAGATATTGGAATTATCGGAATGCCAAATGTAGGAAAATCAAGTTTGCTATCAGCATTAACAAAAGCTAGACCTAAAATTGCGAATTATCCTTTTACTACGATTAACCCAAATCTTGGAGTAACAACTTACAACAATAAAGAAGTAACGCTAGCAGATATACCCGGACTTATTGAGGGAGCTCATGAGGGGGTAGGTTTGGGTGACAAATTTTTGAGGCATATAGAAAGATGTAAAAGCTTAATTCATATAATAGATATAACAGATAAAAAATTATTAGAAAATTATGAAAAAGTAAGGAATGAGTTATCGAAATATAGTCCTAGCCTCATTAAAAAAAAAGAAATCATAGTATTCAATAAAATTGATGTAATTAATTCAAAAGAAATTGATGAAAAAATTATTTTTTTTACAAAAAAAGTAAAAAAAAAGGTACATAAAATATCAGTAATTCAAAAAAAAGGTTTAATAGAAATAAAGAAATTATTAATTAGCAATGTATATAAATAAATTTAAAAAAATAGTAATTAAAATCGGTTCTTCTATTTTGGTAGACAAAAGAGGAAAACCAAAAAAAATTTGGCTAGATGAATTTGTCAAAGATATTCGGCTTCTTAAAAAAAGAAAAAAAGAATTAATAATTGTATCTTCTGGAGCAATTGCTTTAGGACGTGAATATTTAAAAATTCCAAAAAAAAATTTAAAGGTTGAAAAAAGCCAAGCAGTTGCTTCGGTTGGGCAAATAATGCTAATGGATTTTTACAAGAAAATTTTTGACAAAAGCAAAATAAAAATTTCCCAAATACTGCTTACTCTTGATGATACTGAACAAAGAAGAAGATCAATAAACGCAAGACGGACAATTGAAAACCTGTTAGCAATGGGAATTATACCAATAGTTAATGAAAATGATACTACCGCTACAACTGAAATAAAATATGGAGACAACGATAGATTAGCATCGAGAGTAGCACAAATAGTAGGAGCTGATTGTTTAATATTGTTATCAGATGTTGATGGTCTTTTTACTAGTAATCCCAAAAAAAATAAAAAAACTAAATTAATAAAAATGGTTCATGAAATTGATAATAGTATAAATGAATATGCAAAAAAAACTGAAAGTAACTACGGATCAGGTGGTATGAAAACAAAAATTGAAGCAGCAAAAATTTGTCAATTAGCTGGATGTTATATGGCGATAGCAAATGGAAATTATAAAAATCCAATAAAAAAAATAATTGAAAAAAATAACTGCACCTGGTTCATACCGAAAATATCTAAACTAGATGCAAGAAAAAAATGGATTATAGGTTCTGTGGCGCCCAAAGGAGAGATAATTGTTGACCTTGGAGCAATCCAAGCACTGGAAAATGGAAAAAGTTTATTACCAGCTGGAGTTATAAAAATAAATGGAAAATTTGAAAAGGGCGATCATGTTTTAGTTAAAAATGAAAAAAATATTGACTTTGGAAGAGGACTATCTTCATTTTCTTCGAGCGAAATTATGAAAATAAAAGGCTCTCACAGTAGTAAAATTGAAAGTATATTAGGTTATTCTGGTGGAGAAGAGATTATACATAAAGATGATTTGGTAAAGGTTTAAAATGTTAAAAAATTTATATATGGATAAAATAGGAGTAAAAGCAAAAAATTCTTCTAAATATTTATCAACTTTAAGCGAAAAAAAAAGAAATGCTGTATTAAAGCAGTTTAGTATCTATTTAAAAAAAAATGTAAAAATAATTTTAAAAGCAAATCAAAAAGACACTTACAGAGCTAAAAAAACTGGAAGCAAGATGATCGAAAGACTTGAGCTTGATAAAAAAAAAATTAATAAAATAATAAATTCGGTTGACAAAATAGTAAAGTTTTCAGATCCACTTGGAAAAACTTTAGCTTCTTGGAAAAGACCAAATGGTCTAATAATAAAAAAAGTATCTGTTCCAATTGGAGTAATTGGAGTAATTTACGAAAGTCGTCCTAATGTCACTTCTGATGTTTCATCTTTATGTTTTAAATCAGGAAATCCAGTAATACTAAGAGGTGGATCGGAGGCTTTTTTTACAAATAAAATATTATCTGACTTATTTAAAAAAGCTTTAAAAAAAAAAAATTGTAATGAAAACTGTGTACAGTTTATTGAAAATAAAAATAGAAAAAATGTAGATTATCTTCTTGCTAAAATGGAAAATTATATTGATATAATAATTCCTAGAGGAGGTAAAAGTTTAGTTAAAAAAGTTAAAACAAAATCTAAAGTTCCAACTATCGGACACTTGCAGGGTATATGTCATGTTTATATAGATAATACAGCAAGCTTAGATATGGCAGTTAAAGTAGTTAAAAATTCAAAAATGAGAAATTTTAGCATTTGCGGTGCAGCAGAAACATTACTAATAGATAAAAAATGTATTAAGACTCACTGCAAACCAATATTAAACGAACTGTTAAAATCAGGCTGTAAAATCATAGGGGATAAAACTATTAAAAAAAATTTTTCCAAAAAAATAAAAATTGCCAAAATAAAAGATTGGAATACGGAGTACCTTTCTCCAACCATTTCGGTTAAAACTGTAAATGGTGTTGACGATGCGATAAATCATATTAATAAATATGGATCAAATCATACCGACACGATAATAACTAATAATAAAAAAACAGCTAAAAAGTTTTTATCAAATGTTAATAGTTCAATTGCTGTACACAATGCCTCTACGCAATTTGCAGATGGAGGTGAATTTGGTTTTGGTGCTGAGGTTGGCATATCCACCGATCGACTTCACCCCAGAGGCCCTGTAGGTCTTAATGAGCTTACAACCTATAAATATATTTTAAAAGGTAAAGGTCAAACAAGGAAATAATAGTTGAAAAAAAATTATAAAAGAATTGGTATATTGGGCGGCACATTTGATCCTCCTCACATAGGACATTTATTTATTTCCGAAAAAGTAATAAAAAAATTGAATTTGAAAAAAATTTTATGGGTCGTCACAAAAAGAAATCCCTTCAAAAAAAAACCAAATTTGCCCGAAAAAGAAAGAATAAAATTATCTAAAAAAATAACAAAAAATAATAAGAAAATTTTTGTAAAATATTTTGATGAAAAAATTAAATCTTCTAATACTTTTAATCTTATTAAATATATAAAAAAAAAAAATAGTATGAGTAAAATTTATTTTATAATCGGTGCTGATAATTTAAAAAAATTACACAAATGGAAAAATTGGGAAAAAATACCCCAACTAGCAAAAATTGTAGTTTTTCCAAGAAAAAATTATACTTTTAATACATTGGCTTCAAAAAAACTTTCAAAAAAGGACGTAATATATATAAAATCTAAAAAAATAAATATTTCATCTTCATTAATTAGAAAACTTTGGTAGAGTTAAATTTTAATGCAAATAAATAAAATTAATCAATTAAAAAAAAAATTGGAAAAAATTTTAAATGATAATAAAGCACTTGAAATAACTTCCATAAATTTAAAAGATAAAACATCAATTGCAGATTTTATGATAATAGCTAGCGGTAACTCTTCAAGACATATACAAGCCTTATCAGAAATATTAATTGATAAACTAAAAAAAGAAGGAGTAAATAATTGTCGACTGGAAGGCAAAAATAGCAAAGACTGGAAACTTATTGATGCAAACGATATTATTATTCATATATTTCACCCTGAAAAAAGAAAATTTTATAACTTAGAAAGAATGTGGTCTGAATTAATACCAAAAGAAAGATTAACAATATGAAAAAAAATATATTAAAATTTTTTTTAGTATTTTCTTTATTTATATTATCAAGTATTTTCGCTAGCGCAAATTCTCAAGAAGTTGATAAGCTTTATAAAAAAATTGATCTCTTTAGTGAAGTTTTAGAAACTATACAAGATGAATATGTTGATGAGATAGACCAATCAGAAGTTATGGACTCTGCTATTAATGGAGTCCTTCAATCATTAGATCCATATTCCGCTTATATGAATCCAAAAATTTATAAAGAGATGACAACGGAAACTAGTGGAAAATTTGGTGGCCTAGGAATTGAAGTAAGTATGGAATCTGGCGTAGTTAAAGTTATAACTCCAATTGATGATACACCAGCTTCTCGAGCAGGCGTTAAAGCTGGGGATTACATTGTCAAAATTAATGATGAGCAGGTACAAGGAAAATCTCTTATGGAAGCTGTAAACTTAATGAGAGGTCCAGTTGGTACAAGTATTGAAATAACTATAAGAAGAAAAGGTCTCAGAAAAGCAAAAATATTTGAAATAACTAGAGAAATTATTGAAATTAAATCTGTAGTTTCAGAATTAATTAATAATAATATCGGATATCTCAGATTAAGATCGTTTAATGAAAATAGCAGTGAACAGCTAAAAGCAGAAATAAAAAAATTTGAAAAAGGAAAGAAGGTATCAAGATATATTTTTGATTTAAGAAATAATCCTGGAGGCCTATTAACACAAGCAGTTAAAATATCTGATTTTTTTCTTAATAATGGAGAGATAGTTTCTACTAGAGGCAGAAGAGATAATGAAAATAGAAAATTCTTTGCTAAAAAAGGCGACAAAATTAGTGGAAAACCTTTAATTGTTTTAATTAATAATGGTTCGGCTTCAGCTTCTGAAATTGTTGCTGGAGCATTACAAGATCAAAAGAGAGCGGTGTTATTAGGTGAACCTACTTTTGGCAAAGGTTCTGTTCAGTCAATTATTCCTCTTAAAAATAGAGGGGCCTTAAGATTAACAATATCAAAATACTACTTACCCTCGGGAAAATCTATTTCTGAAATTGGAGTTGTCCCAGATATAACGGTCGAAGAAATAGGTGAAGATTTTTCTATAAATACAAAAACAGATAATCAGTTAGATTATGCTATAAAATTATTTAGTAGCTAAATTTTAAATGAAAAATGAAAGTTTGCCATTAAGATTGGGAGTAGGGATAGTTCTATTAAACAATGATAAAAAAGTTTTTGTTGGAAAAAGAATAGATAATCCTACAGGTTTTTGGCAAATGCCTCAAGGTGGAGTAAATAAAAATGAAAGTTTTTTTGATGCAGCCAAAAGAGAACTTGAAGAAGAAACAGGTATAAAAAGTGTAAGATTAATAAAAGAGCTAGATTATTGGTTGACCTATGATTTACCGAAAAATCTTTTAGGAAAAATATGGAAAGGTAAATATAGAGGCCAAAAACAAAAGTGGTTCATAATGAAATTTATTGGAAATAATGAAGAAATTAATATAAAAACAAAAAACCCAGAATTTTTAGAGTGGAAATGGATACAACCCTCTGAATTACCTAACGTTGCAGTTGATTTTAAAGTAAATATTTATAAAAAAGTTTTTAAAGAATTATTGTCTATAGGATTATAATTAAATTCTAATATCTTTTATTACTTCTAGCTGGTGATTCAACACGTAACGATCTTCATCTGAAATATCTTGTTGTGTGAGTTTATCTTGAGTTTTTTTGCTTATATTTTCTAAAAATTCTTTTGATATATCTTTAATATTTAAAATCGAAGATGAAAGTAATACTAAAAAATTATTAGAAAATTCAACAGTACCATCCTGTACAAAAAATTCTTCAAATTTTCCATCTTTAATGTCAACCTTTATCAAACCTGGTCTTAAAAAAGTTATTATTGAAATATGATTTTTTAATATACTCATATCACCTTCATAAGAAGGAACCTTGACCATTTTTACAGAATCAGAAAAAATTATCTTTTCAGGACTTATTATTTCAAGTTTAAAATCTTCATCCATTAGGCCGCAGCATCCTTTGCCATTTTTTCAGCTTTTTCAATTGCTTCTTCAATTGTACCAACCATATAAAAAGCGCCTTCTGGTAGATGATCATATTCACCTTTGCATATAGAATCAAAACCTTTAATTGTTGCTTCCAAGTCAACAAGCTTTCCTGGCGTTCCTGTAAAAACCTCAGCAACGAAAAATGGTTGCGATAAAAATCTTTGAATCTTTCTAGCTCTTGCAACGGTCAATTTATCTTCTTCCGATAACTCATCCATTCCTAAAATTGCAATTATATCCTGCAAGGACTTATAAGCCTGTAAGATTCTTTGTACTTCTCTCGCTACTCTATAATGTTCCTCACCAACTATCCTTGGGTCTAATATTCTTGATGTTGAATCTAAAGGATCAACAGCTGGATATATTCCTAATTCTGCAATTTGTCTTGATAGAACAGTGGTTGCATCTAAATGAGCAAATGATGTTGCTGGAGCAGGATCGGTCAAGTCATCTGCCGGGACATAAATTGCTTGAACTGAAGTAATTGAACCCTTATTCGTTGTTGTAATTCTTTCTTGTAAATTTCCCATATCTGTAGCTAGTGTCGGCTGATAACCTACAGCTGATGGAATTCTTCCTAAAAGAGCTGATACTTCAGATCCTGCTTGGGTAAATCTAAAAATATTATCAACAAAAAATAAAACATCTTGTCCTTCTTTGTCTCTGAAATATTCAGCTACAGTTAAGCCAGTTAAACCTACTCTTGCTCTTGCTCCAGGTGGTTCGTTCATTTGACCATAAACTAAAGCAGCTTTGGACCCTTTGCCGTCAGGTTTAATTACTCCGGACTCAATCATTTCATGATAAAGATCGTTTCCTTCTCTGGTTCTCTCTCCAACGCCAGCAAAAACAGAAAACCCACCATGAGCCTTTGCAATATTATTAATTAATTCCATAATAATTACAGTTTTTCCGACACCTGCTCCACCAAACAAACCTATTTTTCCACCTTTTGAATATGGAGCTAACAAATCAACAACTTTTATTCCTGTAACTAAAATTTCTGTTTCTGTTGATTGGTCTGTAAATTTGGGAGCTGATCTGTGTATTGGCCAACTCTCTTTTGTTGTGACTTTGCCTTTTTGATCTATTGGCTCTCCTATAACATTAATTATTCTTCCTAATGTTTCTGGGCCAACAGGAACTTTTATTGGCGATCCAGTATCTGTTACCTTGTCTCCTCTTTTAAGACCTTCAGTACTATCCATTGCGATCGTTCTCACTGCATTTTCTCCTAAATGCTGAGCAACTTCTAATACTAATCTAGTTCCTGAATTATCACATTCTAATGCAGTTAATATTTCAGGTAGTTGACCTTCAAATTGAACATCGACCACCGCTCCTATTACTTGTGTAATTTTTCCGAATTTATTTGCCATTTTATAAACTTTCTGCCCCAGATATAATTTCAATAAGTTCTTTAGTAATCGCAGCTTGTCTACTTCTATTGTAAGTTATGGTTAATTTATCAACTAAATCACCAGCATTTCTAGTAGCATTATCCATTGCTGTCATTCTAGAACCCTGTTCACTAGCTGCATTTTCAAGAAAAGCCTTAAAAATTTGTGTAGAAATATTTCTAGGCAATAAATCATTCAATATTTCATTTTCTTCAGGTTCAAATTCATAAAAATTTTCAGATTTTTTTTCATCATCCTTATTTTCATTTTTCATTTTTGCTATTGGTATAATTTGTTGTGCTTGAGGTATTTGAGTAATTACATTTTTAAATTTATTAAAAAATATTATACATACATCAAACTGATTTTCTTTAAATAATTTTATAATTTTTTGTCCAATTTTTTCTGCTTCTTTATATGTAATTTTTTTTATGCCTTTAAAATTTTCTTTTTCTATTATATAATTACCGTAAGCTCTTTTTAATTGGTCATAACCTTTAGATCCAACTGTCAAAATTTTGAGAGTTTTGCCTTCTTTTATAATTTTATTAAAATAGCTTTTTGCTTTTCTGCAAATATTCGTATTAAAACCGCCACATAAACCTCTATCTGCTGTAATAACAACACATAAATGAACTTTATCTTTCCCGGTTCCTACTAGAAATTTTGAGGCGTTCTCTCTATCTGATAGTGAGTTACTTAGATTTAATATTATATTGTTCATTTTTTCTGAAAATGGCCTACCTTTTTCAGCATTTTCTTGAGCTTTTCTTAATTTTGCAGCAGCGACCATTTTCATAGCTTTTGTTATCTTTTGTGTAGATTTAACGCTTGAAATTCTTTTTTTTAAATCATCTAAACTGGGCATAATTTTTATTTATTTTTTTTAAAATTTTCAATAATTGAAGTCAATTTTTTTTCTACTTCTTCTTCAAGCTTCCCGGTATTATTTATAGTATCAATAATTTCAGGATTTTTTGATTTTACTTCCTCGAAAATTTGTTTTTCAATATTTTTAATCTTAGAAAGATCTACGTCATCTAAAAAACCTCTTACACCTGAAAAAACAGCAATTACTTGTTGAGCAACTGGCATTGGAGAATATTGATCTTGTTTTAGAAGTTCTGTTAACTTGGAACCCCTATTTAATAATTTTTGAGTTGAAGCATCTAAATCAGAGCCAAATTGTGCAAATGCTGCCATCTCTCTATATTGAGCTAGTTCTAATTTTATAGAGCCTGCAACTTTTTTCATTGCCTTCGTTTGTGCTGCTGAACCTACCCTTGATACAGATAAACCTACATTTACAGCTGGTCTTATTCCTTGATTAAATAATTCTGTTTCCAAAAATATTTGTCCGTCTGTAATTGAAATTACGTTTGTCGGAATATACGCTGAAACATCTCCAGCTTGTGTTTCTATTATAGGCAATGCTGTTAGGGATCCTCCTCCACTATCATCGTTAAGTTTAGCTGCTCTTTCAAGCAATCTACTATGCAAATAAAATACATCTCCTGGATAAGCTTCTCTTCCGGGTGGTCTTCTTAAAAGTAGTGACATCTGCCTATAAGCTACAGCTTGTTTTGATAAATCATCATATATAATTAATGCATGCATTCCGTTATCTCTGAAATATTCTCCCATAGTACATCCAGTGTAGGGAGCTAAAAATTGAAGCGGAGCTGGATCTGAGGCAGTCGCTGAAACAATAGTTGTATATTCCATAGCTCCAGCATCTTCTAAAGATTTAACAATCTGTGCAACGGTTGATCTTTTTTGACCTATAGCAACATAAATGCAGTAGAGTTTATCTTTTTCATCTCCAGATTTATTTATTTCTTTTTGATTAATAATTGTATCTATAGCTACAGCTGTTTTTCCTGTTTGCCTATCTCCTATGATTAACTCACGTTGTCCTCTGCCAACTGGAATCAAACTATCTATTGCTTTAAGACCAGTTTGCATTGGTTGGTTTACTGATTTTCTAGGAATTATTCCTGGTGCTTTTACATCAACTCTTTTTCGTTTTAGCTTCTTATCTAAATCCCCTTTGCCGTCTATAGGATTGCCCAGAGCATCTACGACTCTACCAAGTAGATTTTTTCCGACTGGCGTATCTACGATTGCCTCTGTTCTTTTAACAACATCACCTTCTTTGATTGATCTATCATCTCCAAATATAACTACTCCGACATTGTCATTTTCCAAGTTTAGGGCCATGCCTTTTATTCCTCCTGAAAATTCAACCATTTCACCAGCTTGAACGTTGTCTAGTCCATATACACGAGCAATACCATCTCCTACAGACAATACTTGACCTACCTCTGAAACTTCTGCTTTTTCTCCAAATTTCTTAATTTGTTCTTTTAAAATTTTTGTAACTTCTGAAGGGTTAATTTGCATATTATGCCTCTAACATATTTTTTTCTAATTTTTTTAATTTTGTTTTAATCGAAGTATCAACCATTATGCTTCCGATTTGAAAAATTAAACCAGCTATTAAATCTGGATCATAAGTATAATCTAGACTTACGGTAGATTTAAAATCTTTTGATAAATCGCTTTGAATTTTTTTTTTTTCATCTTGAGAAAGTTTTTTTGAAGAAATTAATTTTGCTTTTAATTCACCTTTATTTTTAGACACTAAATCCAAAAAATTTTCTATAATGCTATTTAAATAAAAAAGCCTATTTTTCATGGCTACAAAACCTAAAAACTTTTTTAAATTCGTTGAAAAATTATTTTTTTCAGCAATTGCAAAAATGACATTTTTTTTATCATCTTTTGATACCGTGGGACTTAAAATCATTTCTTTAAAATCTTGACTCTCTTTTACTAGTTGAGCGAAACTTTTCACTTCATTTTCAATATTATCAAGCTCTGAATTTTCTTTTGAAATCTCGTAAAGAGCTAAGGCATAGCTTTTTGATGCCGAACTGGAAAATGTTGCTTTTGAACTCAATTGTTGCTCCTAAAAGACTCGTTTTGTATGAGATTATTAATATAAATTCAAGAATTTCTATTGTAACTTTTTGTCCTTATATTAGTAATAAATCAACATTTAACTGAAATTAATAGGATCTACATCAACCTCTAGTTTTATTCCAGGCATAATTTTTATTTTATTTAATGTTTGAGCAAGATATTTCTGAATAAACAAATTTTTTGGGTATTTTATAAGTATTCTACATCTATATTTTTTTTTTAGTTTTGCGATTGGAGCTGAAACTGGTCCCAATATATGTACGTTATTAATCTTAGGAATTTTTAGTTTAATTTTTGTAGCAAAATTCATAATTAGGTTTTCTTTTTTTCCTGAAACAATTAAAGATATAAGTCTATAAAAAGGTGGAAGCTTTTTTTCTTTTCTTAATAAAAGTTCTTTTTTTAAAAAATCGTGAGGATTGTTTTTGGATATATTTAAAAGAATTTCATCGTTGGGAGTATAAGTTTGAAAATAAATCTTAGATAAATTTGTTTCCCTTCCTGCTCTACCACTTAATTGGTGGTACAATTGAATATTTTTTTCTGCAGATCTAAGATCGTATCCATGAGATGAAAAATCTGCATCGACAACAACTATGCAATTTAGTTTTGAAAAATGAAAACCTTTAGACATAAGTTGAGTTCCAATCAAAATATCTACTTTTCTTTTTTCAACTTTTTTTAAAAGCTCTTTAGTAGTTTTAATTTTTTTTAAAGTATCACTAGAAAATATTTCTATTTTTTTTTCAGGATATATTTTTTTTAATTCTTCAAAAATTCTTTCCACCCCGGGACCACAAAATAATAAATTACATTTTTCTTTGTCTTTACAAAGTCTTGATAAGCTTGATTTGTGACCACAATAATGACATAGCAATTGATCTATTTTTTTATGGTAGTTTAAGTTGATATCACAATTAGGACATTGAAATTTATATCCACACTTTTTACAAATAACAAAAGGAGAATATCCTCGTCTGTTTAAAAAAAACATTACCTGATCTCCCTTATCTAAATATCTATTTACTTCAATGATTGTTTTTTTTGCTAACCATGATTTTTCATTCTGTGTTTCATAATGTAAATTTATAATTTCAACACTCGGAAGGTTTGTTTTTTTATATCTTTTCTTAATTTGTGTTATCTTATATTTTTTACTAACAATGTTATTATAAGTTTCTACGGATGGAATTGAAGTAACAAGATTTATTGGAATATTTTCAATTGAAGCTCTAGTGATAGCCATATCTCTTGCATTATAAGAAATTCCTTCATCTTGTTTATATGAAGAGTCGTGCTCTTCATCAACTACAATAAATCCTAAATTTTTAAATGGTAAAAATAGAGAAGATCTTGCTCCAATAACTATTTTTATTTTTCCCTCCACTATACCTTTCCATATAATGGACTTATTTTTTTTTGTAGTACTCGAGTGCCAAATAGCTGGTTCTACGCCAAAAAATTCTTCAAATCTTTTACTAAATTGATTTGTTAAAGCTATCTCAGGAAGCATAATTAAAGATTGATATCCCTTTTTAAGAAAATCTTTAATTCTTTCAAAATATACTAAAGTTTTTCCAGAACCGGTAACTCCTTCTAGCACTGTAACATTATAATTATTTCCTGAAGATCTTATAAAACTTAATGATTTTTTTTGTTCTTCATTTAAAAAAAAATTATTTTTATTTAATTTTATCTCAAATTTCTTGAATTCTTTATCAAAATTTTTTTCAACTACTTCTCTATTTAATAGGCACATCCTAAGCGACATACCAAGCGGAACTAAATTATATTTTGAAAACCAGGTTATAAAATTTATCATGGAGAGATTTAGTTTTTTAACCTTTATTTTTTTTATAATTTTTTTTATTTTAAATTTTTTTTCTGTTTTCTGTTCATGAGGCCAAACAACTCCGGTCAATTCTACAGAACCGAAAGGTGCACGTACAAAATCGCCGGGTGTTAATTTTTCTGGAATTTCACTTATATAAGTAAATGGATAATCAAAAATTTTTGGAAAGAGAATTGCTACTTTCATTTATATAAAATTTTTTTCCTTTTTTTTTTACTAATATTTTTATCTAGTTCTAATTTTAAATCTAAGAAAACTTTAGAATCCATTCTTGTTTCTAAAAGCTTCCATGTATATGGTATTAATCTTAGATATTTTTTCTTGTTATCTCTTTTAAAAAGCCTAGAGAAAATACCTATTATCTTTAAACTTCTTTGAACTGATAATATTTTAAAATCTTCTAAAAAATTTATTTTACTAACTTTATAAATTTTATCTACATTTTTTAAATAATATCTAAAAATTTTTTCTTTTAATTTTATTGAAGTCATAATTCTTACATCATCAATAAGCGATACTAAGTCGTATGCGGGATTGCCAATTAAAGCATCCTGTGTATCTATTACACCAATTTTATTGCCAACTTGGATTAAATTTTGAGAATGAAAGTCTCTATGAACAAAAAAAGAATTTTTTAAACTTATTTTTTTATAAATTTTCGATAAAATTTTTTTTATTTTCTTTTTTAATATTAAAGCTTTTTTTTTATTCATAACCAGTGGCAAATACCATTGAAAAAATAAGTCGGATTCCTTATTTAAGTGATTAATAGAATATTTACTTATTAAGTGTGGTTTTTTAATAAAGGTTTTTATTTTTTTTTTAGTTTTTATTTTTTGAATATTTAAAAGTAAATTTACAAGTTTTTTATAGGTTGGAAATTTATTTTTTTTACTTAATAAAATCTTATAAAATGATAAATCACCAAAATCTTCTATAACTATTAATCCTTTTTTGTAATCATGATCAAATAATTTTGGTGTTAATATTTTATTATTTCTTAAAAATTTATTAACCGCAGTATACGCGGCTAAGTTTTTAAATTTTTCTTTATCTGTATAAACAAGAATTTTACTATTTTTCTTTGATTTTATTCTATAAAATTTCCTAAAAGATGCATCTCCAGCTATTTGCGATACTTCATATTTCATTAAATATATAATCCTTCCATTTTCCAAATCCCAGTATTTTTATTCGTCTTGAATTTACATTTTCTAAATACTTAAATAAAATTTCAATTCTATCTTTTGGCTTTGTTTTAATTAGTTCTGGCCATTCTATAATTGTAATTTGCTCTTTTGCATTTTCAAACATGCCTAATTCTAAAATATCTTTATGATTCTTTAGCCTGTAAAGATCGTAGTGCAAAAGTTTTATTTTTTTAATTTCATAATTATAAACTATATTGAAAGTTGGGCTTAATATATCACTTTTCTGAATTTTGTTTTCAGATTCTAAGTGATTAATTAAAAAACGAACAAAAGTTGTCTTGCCTGTTCCAATTTCTCCCGACAAGAAAAGTATGTCTCCGTTTTTTATAATTTTTGAAATATTTAATGCAAAATTATTTGTGTCTTGAAGTGAAATTAATTCCATTTAACTACTAAATTATTAGTAGCGATAACTATCTGGCTTGAATGGACCTTGAGTATTAACGCTAATATAATCAGCTTGTTCCTTTGAAAGTTTTGTTAATTTAGCGCCTACTTTTTCTAAGTGAAGCATCGCAACTTTCTCATCTAAATGTTTTGGTAAAACATAAACTTTATTTTCATATTTGTCAGAATTTTTCCAAAGCTCAATTTGCGCAATCGTTTGATTTGTAAATGAGGCACTCATAACAAAGCTTGGGTGACCTGTTGCACACCCCAAGTTAACGAGTCTTCCTTCTGCTAAAAGAAGTATACGTTTATTATCTGGAAATTCTATTTCGTGAACTTGTGGCTTAATTTCTGTCCACTTATAATTTTTTAAAGCTTCTACTTGTATCTCGTTATCAAAATGACCAATATTACAAAGTATTGATCGATCCTTCATCTTCCTCATGTGATCTGCTGTAACTATGTCCTTGTTTCCGGTTGCAGTTACAACAATATCAGCTCCAGCTATTGCTTCATCCATTAAAACAACCTCATATCCTTCCATAGAGGCCTGTAGAGCGCAAATTGGATCCGCTTCGGTAACCATTACTCTAGCTCCGCTTTGCCTTAAAGATGCTGCGCTCCCTTTCCCCACATCTCCAAAACCTGCCACGATAGCTGTTTTACCTGACATCATAACATCTGTTGCTCTTTTTATGCCATCAACTAAACTTTCCCTACAACCATATAAATTATCAAATTTAGATTTTGTTACAGAATCGTTTACATTGATTGCTGGAATTAAAAGTTTTTTTTCAGTTTCCATTTTTTTTAATGCTTTAATTCCTGTTGTTGTCTCTTCAGAAACACCCTTTATTGACTTTAAAAGATTTTTGTAATCCTTATGCATTAATGCAGTTAAATCTCCTCCGTCATCCAATAACATATTTGGCTTCCAATCTTTTTTACCTTCTATAGTTTGTTTTATACACCACCAATATTCTTCTTCTGTTTCTCCTTTCCATGCATAAACTGGAATACCTGCTTTTGCTATTGCTGCTGCTGCATGATCTTGAGTAGAAAAAATATTGCACGAAGACCATCTAACATCTGCTCCTAATTCAATTAAAGTTTCAATTAAAACTGCTGTTTGAATGGTCATGTGTAAGCAGCCAATAATTCTAGCTCCTTTAAGAGGTTTTTGTCCCTTATACTCTTTACGTAATGCCATTAAACCTGGCATTTCAGTTTCTGCTATTGAAATTTCTTTTCTACCAAAATCAGCTTGTTTAATATCTTTTACCTTAAAATCTTGTGACATAGTTGGCACCTATTTAACAATTTAATTTAAAATTATCAACTAATTGATATGAGTTTATTGTTCATAAAAAGGTAAAAGTACCTCAATTCTTGCACCCTTTTTATTACCAGACTGATTTAAAGCTGTAACCGATCCTCCGTGAAGCTCAATAATATTTTTTACTATATTTAATCCTAAACCTGAATGTTGACCAAATTTTTCAGGTCTATTACTATAAAAACGATCAAAAATTTTATCTATATTTTTTTCATTAAAGCCTGGCCCCTCATCTTCAATGATTAATTGAATTTTGTCTTTTTTACTTTTACAAGTTACCAATATTTCACCGCTAGGTGGACTAAAAGAAATAGCATTATCTAATAAATTTGCGAGAATTTGTTCTAGTTTGCCTTCTACTCCCAAAACATTTATTTTTGCCCCATTTAAACTAGAACGATTTATTTTTATTTTAATATTTTTTTTAGAGTTTATTAGATCGCTATTAAAATCTTCAACAACAGAGTCAATAACTTCTAGAAGATTAATTTTTTTCATTTTTGTTTTAGAAAAAGTAGCCTCATCTTTTAATATTTGTGAATAATCTGTAATTAATCTTTCTATTCTTTCAACATCATGACTTATAACCTTAATTAGTTTTTTTCTTTTTTCACTATCAGAAGTATTTTCTAAAACTTCTGATGCTCCCTTTAAGGAAGTTAGGGGATTTCTTATTTCGTGAGCTAAATCTGATGAAAAAGTTTCAGCTACATTTATTCTTTTATAAAGGTCATCTGTCATCTCATTTAATGATCTCGAAAGTTGTCCCACTTCATCTTTTCTGCGCAAATATTTTTCATGTTTGCCTATTTTTACATCTTTTTCTTTAATTGCTTTTGTGTACAAAACTAATGATCTTATTGGTTTTAAAATATATTTATTTAAGAAAACTGAAAAAATAATAATAACAATTGCTACAGAAAAAACCGTTCTTAATATAAAATTTTTTCTTTCTTCAACAGCTATTAATATATCGTTAGCAATTTCTGAAACAGTAATATAGCCTTTCTTTTTTCCATCAAAGTTGACTGAGTTTATAGTAGTAACGTAAAAATTATTATTTACAGTTTCACTAATAACTAATTTATTTCCCAATTCATCTTTTTTTGAATATTTTTTTACATGCTTATCTGTATTAAAAATTGCTTTTTCTTTTTTTTTTGGATCTTGGTTTAAATTTATATCTTCTTCAGATTTATCTATCGGAGTTTCTTGAACATTTTCGTTTATAACTGAAATATTTGGAGAAAGATCTAATGTATTGGTATCTGCCAGTAAATTTGAATTCAAATCATAAAATTGAACACGATCTAAATTTTGAAATAGAAAACGAGTTGATAATAAAAATTCAGTCATATTTATAGAAGTAAATTCTATATTTAATCTATTAATATGATCTGATGTGTTTTTTATAATTTTTGAATGATGATCGGATCTAGCTTCGATTAAATTTGGTTTAATAGCACCAAGATATAAATATGTAAAAATTCCAAGTACTAAAAAAACAATTAAATTAAAAATTAAAAACTTCTTTAGAATTGAGCTTGATCTAAAAAAATTTGATTTCATTAATTAACATTCCACCTATAGCCACTACCATATCTTGTTTCGATTGCTGAAAAATTTTGATCTACCTTTTTAAATTTTTTTCTAATTCTTTTTACATGGCTATCTATAGTTCGATCTTCAATATCATTATTATCTTTATAAGCAATATCCATTAATTGTGCTCTTTCTTTTATCATACCTGGTCTTTTTGCCAATTCTTTAACAATCAAAAATTCTGTCGTTGTAAGTTTTTCGGGAAGAGATTTCCCGTTCCAAGAACATTCAAGTTGTGATGGATCTAACACAAGCTTCCCGTGTTTAATAAGATTTTTTGCATCTTCAACTTCATTTTTTGTTTTTTTCCTTAATTGAACTCTTATTCTTTCAACAAGAATTTTTATCGAAAAACCCCCTGATTTTTTTATAAAATCATCAGCCCCGAGCTTTAATCCTAACAGCTCGTCAACTTCTTCATCTTTCGAAGTTAAAAAAATTATCGGAATAGTAGTTTTTTTTCTTAATCTCTTAAGTAATTCTTCGCCATCCATTCTTGGCATTTTTATATCTATGACTGCTAAATCTGGCGGACTTCTATTTATTCCAATAAGAGCACTTTCTGCGTCAATATAAGTTTGGACTTTAAATCCTTCATTTTCTAAAGCCATACTTATACTAGTAAGTATATTTCTGTCATCATCTACTAATGCAATTGTATGACTCATAACATATATAAAAATACTAAATTGTCACAAATTGGGCAAGCATAAGAACTACTAGTGAGCTTCGCCCCAATTATTACCAGAATTTATATTAACTTCTAATGGAATCGAAAACATATGATACTCAGATTTTGAAACGGATACCATTGCAGCTTTAATAGTTTTTTTTACATATTCTTTATCTTTTTCTAAGCATTCAAAAATAAGCTCATCATGTATTTGTAGTAACATTTTTGTTTGTAAACTTTTATCTTGTTCAATTAGTTTATTTATCTTTATCATAGCTAATCTAATAATATCTGCAGCAGAACCCTGTATTGGAGCATTTATTGCCGCTCTTTCTTGAAAACTTCTGACATTAAAATTTTTATCATTTATACCTCTAAGATGAATTCTTCTTCCAAAAATATTTGTAACATAACCTTGTTTTCTACATGCGCTTATCGTCGATCTCATATACTCTTTTATTTCAGGAAATTTATCAAAATAAGCATTTATAAAATCTAAAGCTTCTTCATTTGATACTGAAATTTGTTTAGCTAGTCCATATTGGGTAATTCCATAAATAATACCGAAATTAATTGTTTTAGCTTTCCTTCTAAGATCGCCATTAACTTTATTAATTGGTACGTTAAAAACCTGACTTGCTGTTAAACTGTGAATATCCTCGTTATTTTTAAAAGCTTTTTTTAATTCTTTTACATCTGCCATATCAGCTAAAATTCTCATTTCTATTTGATTATAATCAGCAGAAATTAAAATATTTTTTTTATCAGCAACAAAAGCTTTTCTAATTTCCTTTCCCTCTTCTGATTTAATTGGAATATTTTGTAAATTTGGGTCACTAGAAGCCAATCTACCAGTATTCGTAGCTGCTAGTAAAAAGGATGTATGCACTCTTTTTGTTTTTTTGTTTATATGATCTTGCAGTGCATCCGAATATGTATTTTTAAGCTTTGAAATTTGTCTCCATTCTAATACTAGATTAGGAAATTTATGTCCCGCAAGAGCAAGATCTTCCAAAATATTAGCACTAGTCGCCAAACTTCCTTTTTTTGTTTTTTTTAATTTTGTAATTTTTAGTTCATTATAAATAATTTCACCGAGTTGTTTTGGAGAACCTATATTAAATTTTTTTCCTGCTATTGAATAAATTTTTTCTTCTATTTTTTTTAGTTTTTCTTCAAAATTTTTAGAAAGTTTTTTAAGGTATTTATCGTCAACCTTTATTCCATTAGATTCTAATTTAGAAAGTAATTTTATCATGGGTTTTTCAAAATTTTCATAAACTTTATTTAACTTTTCTTCGTCAAGTCTTGATTTAAGATAATTATAAAGTCTTAAAGTAACGTCAGCATCTTCTGCTGCATATTCGGTTGCTTTATCTAATTTAATATCAGAAAAATTTAATTTATTTTTTCCAGTACCAACTAATTCTTTATAGGAAATAGTTTTATGATTTAAATGGATCTCTGAAAGAATATCTAAATTATGCCTATTGATTCCGGCATCAAGTGTGTATGAAATCAACATTGTGTCTTCTATAGAATTAATTTCTATATTGTTTTGCTTAAGAATAAGAATATCAAATTTAATATTTTGTCCAACTTTTTTAATACTCGGATCTTCCAAAATAGGTTTAATTTTTTTTAATACTACTTCCTTTTTTAAACTTTTTATATTTTTATGCGATATTGGTATATAACAAGCTTTATTCGGTGCATAACTAAATGAAACACCAACCAGTTCGGCTTCTAAGGGATCAAGTGAAGAAGTTTCGGTATCAAAAGAAATGATTGGTTGTTCCTTTAAAATATTAATCCATTTATCTAAAATCTTTTCATTTGTTATGCTTTCATAATCTTTAATATTAATTTTCGGTAGTTGTATTTTGTTATTTTTTTCTTCAGTTTTTTTGTTTGCTGCTTCCCCGTAAAAACTTATTGCTCTACTTAATAATCTATTAAATTCCATTTCCCTTAAAAAATCAAAAAGTTTTTCTTTTTGAATTTCTTTTAAAATAAAACTACTTGGTTCATCTTTAATTGGAACATCATCTTTAAGAGTAACTAATTTTCTACTTAGGAGAGCTTTATCTTTATTTGCCAATAAAGTCTCTCGTCTTTTATTTTGTGGAATTTCATCTGCCTTTTTTAATAAATTGTCTAATGTTTTATATTTGTTAATAAGTTCAGATGCAGTTTTAATTCCTATGCCAGGTACACCAGGAATATTATCTGAAGAGTCTCCAGCTAATGATTGTACATCTATTACTTGATAAGGTTTTACTCCAAATTTTTCAATGACTTCTTTTTCTCCCAGCACTTTACTTTTCATTGGATCATATAATCTAATTTTTTCAGAGACTAATTGCATTAAATCTTTATCAGATGAAATAACTGTTACTTTAGCTCCTGCCTCAATTATTTTTTTAGCATAAGTTGCTATTAAATCATCAGCTTCATAATTAAGTAACTCTATTGATGGTAAGTTAAACGCTTTTACAGATTTTCTAATATATTCAAATTGTGGAATAAGGTCTTCAGGTGCTTCGGATCTATTAGCTTTATATTCACTATAAATATCATTTCTAAAATTTTTTTTTGCAGAATCAAAAATTACTGCAAAATGTGTGGGTTTGTACTTTGAATCATCAGACCGTGCATCTTCCAATAATTTAAATAACATGGAGCAAAATCCACTAACTGCTCCTGTTGGAAGTCCATCACTTTTTCTGGAAAGTGGAGGTAATGCATAATAAGCTCTAAATATATAACCAGAACCATCAATTAGATAAAAATGATCATTTTTTTTAATGGAATTCATAGAATAATATTAACCTATTCTAATTAGTGTTAACGATATATAAAAGCTAAATTATATCATGAATAATAAAAATGCATTAAAGGTAGAAAAATTAACAAAAATTTATTCAGGAAAATCTTCAAAAGAAGTTATAGCTTTAAACGGTTTAAACTTAGAGGTGAAAGAAGGTGAGATTTTTGGGTTACTCGGGCCAAACGGCGCTGGAAAAACTACTTTCCTAAACATATTAGCTGGTACTGTTACAAAAAATTATGGAGAAGTTAATGTTTGGGGATTTGATTTAGATAAAAACCCTCGGCAAGTAAGATCTTCTATAGGAATAGTTCCACAAGAACCAAATTTGGATGCTTTTTTTAGTCCAAAAAAACTTTTAGAACTTCAAGCTGGATTATTTGGAATACCAAAAAAAGATAGGATAACTGATACAATATTAAAATTAGTTTCTCTTGAAAAACAGGCAAAAACTTATGCGAGAAGTTTATCTGGCGGTATGAAAAGAAGATTGCTAATTGCTAAAGCTATGGTTCATAGGCCTCCTATTTTAGTTTTAGATGAACCTACCGCTGGAGTTGATGTAGAGTTAAGACAGAAACTTTGGAACAGTGTTAAAATGCTCAACAAGCAGGGAGTAACAATAATATTAACTACGCACTTAATGTATGAGGCTGAGCAAATGTGTCATAGAATTGCTATTATCAATAAAGGTAATTTAATCAAATTAGATACAACAAAAAATTTATTAGATAGCATAAAAACAAAAAAAATTATTTTCAAAGTAAAAAAAAATAATAAAATAAACTTACAAAACTTGAATGGAATTAAATTTGTAAAAAAATCAGAAAATGAAATAGTAGCTTCTTATGAAAAAAAAAATCATAAAATTAACGAAATAATAAATAAAGTTAAAAATGCAGGAATAGAAATTGAGGATATATCTACAGAAGATGGTAATTTAGAAGATGTATTTATTGATTTAACAAAAAGCTAGATTTCATTACAAAAAGTAGTATTATCAATTATTATGGAATTAGTTGAAAAAATCAACATAAGTAAAACGGCAAAAATAATTATTATATCCTTATTAGGAAGTTTATTATTGACAATATCAGCCAAAATAAAAATTCCTTTTTATCCCGTTCCCATGACAATGCAGACTTTTGCAGTTTTGTTTCTTGGTATAATGCTAGGATCAAAAGTTGGTTTGTTAACTGTAAGTTTATATCTTGCTGAAGGAATTCTTGGTTTGCCAGTTTTTGCAAACTCACCAGAAAAGGGTGTTGGGCTCGTTTACTTTACTGGCCCTACTATGGGTTATCTTGTTGGGTTTTTGTTCGCAGTATATTTTGCTGGTAAATTTAATTTTGAAGATATTTTTAAAAATAGTTTTTTTAATTTTTTTAAAAATTACTTTAAATTATTATTTGCTTTGAGTTTTATTTATATATTTGGATTGTTATGGTTAACTTTTTTAATTGGATTAGATAAACCTATAATTGCTATAGGAGCAAAACCATTTTTATTAGCAGAAATTTTTAAAATACTTCTTCTTAGTATTATAGCTGGAAAAATAATTAAAATTAGAAAATTTATTTAGGTGATTTTTTAGAAAGAATTCTTTGCAAAGTTCTTCTGTGCATTTTTAGTCTTCTTGCAGTTTCAGATACATTTCTATTACACAATTCAAAAACTCTATGTATGTGTTCCCATTTTACTCTGTCTGCCGACATTGGGTTTTCTGGAGGTTTCGCCCTTTCTTCCGGAGATGCCAAAAGAGCATTTTCTACATCGTCTGCATCAGCAGGTTTTGGGATATAGTCAATTGCCCCAGCTTTAACTGCAGCGACTGCAGTGGGTATATTGCCGTATCCTGTAAGCATAACAACTCTACTATCAGATTTTAATTTTCTTATTTCTTTAACTACCTCAAGGCCGCTTCCGTCACCCAAACGAAGATCAACAACGGAAAACGCTGGGGGTGAATTTTTTATGTGATTTATGGCATTTTTAACACTTTCAGCTTGTATGACTTTAAACCCTTTTTTTTCCATTGCTCTAGCCAATCTGTCTCTCAAAGGATTGTCATCATCGACGATTAGCAGCGATTTATCAGCAAAATTCGTGATTTTTTTATTATCTTTTTCAGTCATCATTTTAAGTTCTAATCTTTATAAAACATTTCACAAGAAGATATATGTGTACAAAATTAAATTTTTAAAGGGGGGGGTAAATTAAAGCTTTACATTACTCTCTATTTCTATAAATACCAAGAAATAGAGTTTTTTTTTATAATTTTTATTTTTTGTATAATAAAAAAGGGGATACATGAGATGCAAAAATTTGGTTCGGTTGACGAATTAGTTAACAAAATAAAACCAATAGATCCTGTTTATTGCATAAGACCTAATTCAATAAAATTAGCTTGCCAGTGGTTTAAGAATAGTTTTCCTGGCGAAATTTTATACGCAGTTAAAACAAATCCAACGGAAAAAGTAATTAGACATATCGGAGAAAATGGTATTGAAAGATTTGATGTCGCTTCAATCAATGAAATTAAATTAATTAAAAAAATATTTCCAGAGGCGCGTGCTTATTATATGAATACAATAAAAAGCAGAGAGCATATAAAAGAAGCATATTTTAATTATAAAATTAAAGATTTTGCACTTGATACAAAAGAAGAATTACAAAAAATTATTGAATCCACTAATAATGCTAAAGATTTAATCTTATATATTAGAATTTCTATTTCTAATGAGCATGCTGAAATTGATTTATCACAAAAATTTGGTGCATTACCTAGTGAAGCACTTGGTTTATTAAGACTTGCCAAAGCTCATGCAAAAAAAGTTGGATTGAGTTTTCATGTTGGTTCGCAATGTATGCATCCAATTTCTTACGCTAAAGGAATTAGAGAAATTGGAAATATTATTAAGAAAACTAAAATAACTCCAGACATTATAAATATAGGTGGAGGATTTCCTTCAGTATACCCTGACTTACAACCTCAGCCTCTTGACAATTATATGAGTGAAATAAAAAAAGCATTCGGAAATTTAAAATTGGAAAAAATTCCTGAATTGCTATGTGAACCAGGAAGAGCGCTTGTTGCTGAAAGTGGATCTTCAATAGTTAAAGTCGTACTTAGAAAAAAACAAAAAATTTATATTAACGATGGAACTTATGGCAGTTTATTTGATGCAGGAGTTTTAAATTTTGTTCTTCCTACAAGAATGATATCAAATGGAAGAATTACCTCTAAAAAATTAAACTCTTATAGTTTTTATGGTCCCACTTGTGACAGTGCTGATTTTATGAAAGGACCTTTTGTTTTGCCAAATAACTTAAAGGAGGGCGACTACATAGAAGTTGGTCAACTCGGCGCATACTCTTTAACATTTAGAACTAAATTTAACGGATTTTACTCAAATCAAATCTTTGAAGTACAAGATAAACCTATAATGTCAATGTATGATAAGGATGTATCTTCTAGCTCTCTAGTTGCTTAAATGAATAATCCAAAAAATCCGAAGTTGGGTCACAATAAAAAGACCTTTCTAGAAAA
>CEUZ01016441.1_pt1 | contig 24754 bp, 23 predicted proteins | sample 361511 | NCBI WGS metagenome assembly CEUZ01 (sample SAMEA2622822, study PRJEB7988) | marine metagenome | biome: marine biome (ENVO:00000447); feature: surface water layer (ENVO:00002042); material: "saline water (ENVO:00002010), including plankton (ENVO:xxxxxxxx)" | depth 5 m | reverse complement strand
TATAAAGTAACTAAAAGTGATGCCCTTGAAGAAATGGAGAAAAAAGACGGTAACTAAAATTTAGTCCAATTACTTATAAATAGCCTCCTCACGGAGGCTTTTTTGTTTGTACCATAATTGATTGTAGATTATTGCCTTATGGCACATGCTGAAGAACAAAAGAAGTGGCTAGCAACTTTTCTTGAAACAAGGAATCAAAGTGAGACTTCAAGAATACACGGAGTACCTCTAAGCACGCTAAATAAGTTTCTTCAAACTTTTCCTGATTTATATAAAGAACGTTATTCTAAAAAAGAATTTGAATATTGGATAAATTTATATTTTTGTGGATTTGGTGTTACTGCAATATCAAGAATAACATCAAGAAGCAGACATACAATTACCAAGTTTCTTAAAAAATTTGATGTCTATGAAGAGCTTTTTATATATACAAAAGATATAATTGAAAATTTTGCTAAAAGCAAAAATGCTACAGTAGAATTTCCTGATGGAAATATAAATGCTAGAACCTCACTTAAATGGACGTGCTTAGAACATAATCATACTTTCCCTAATAGCCCTTCATCTGTTATGGGTAAGCAAAAACAGTGGTGCAAGATATGTAAAGGCCAGAAAATTTTTGATATCCAAGATTTTAAAGATTTTGCTGAAGAAAAGGGAGGCAAATGTCTTTCAAAAGAATATATCAATTACAAAACTAATCTAGAATTTGAATGTGCGATAGGGCATCGTTTTTCAAGGACACCAGCACATTTATATGACAATAAACAGCCTAGATGGTGTTCGAAATGTGGTGAAGTAAAAAGATATGAAGAAAAGAAAGAATTCATCATAAAAGAAGTAAAAAAATATGTAAAAGATAAAGGCGGTACTTTATTATCAATAGACCAACCAATTTACACTATACTTTAAAAAGACGATGTGGATTTTTCAAACTAATTTGCAAATTACCAAGTGAAAGTGAGGGAGCGGTCTTTGAAATAAAAGATAAATTCAGTATTTCAACGACTGTTTTCATTTAGAATACTTTCACCATTCTATGATAAATTCCTATCAGAATATCATGAATAAATACAATAATTTTCATGTGGTGGACCATCCACTTATCCGTCACAAATTAACACTCATTCGAGATAAAAAAACAGGTCACCAACTCTTTCGAGAATTGGTCAATGAAGTTGGTACTTTAGTTGCATTTGAACTCACGCGAGATATTCCATCACAAAACATTTCTGTAGAAACACCAATCATAGAAACCACTGGTGTGAAAGTCGATGGCAAAAATGTTGTTCTTGTTCCCATCTTACGAGCAGGTTTAGGAATGGTCGATGGATTAATTAAACTCATTCCTAATGCGCGGGTTGGATATGTGGGCATGGAACGCGATGAAACGACTCACGAACCGGTTCATTATTATTTTAAGATCCCCAAAAAGCCTGAAGACCGACATTTCATTATCGTAGATCCAATGCTTGCCACCGGTGGAACTGCCATTGCCACTACAAACAGTTTAAAAGATTTAGGTGCTACCCAAATCAAATTCATGTGTCTGATTGCTGCGCCTGAAGGTGTTTCGGCTTTTTGCGAAGTACATCCGGATGTTCAAGTGTATGCAGCCTCCCTTGATGAAAAACTCAATGAAAATAAATATATTGTTCCGGGATTGGGTGATGCGGGTGATCGGCTATTTGGGACAAAATAGGTTTTATTTCTACGAAGCAAAAAAATTTTAATATTATTAACAGATAAATAAATGAATGTTTACGAATTTATTCGAGAGAAAACCGCCGGTTTTCAAGAGAACGCAACAGAGTTCAGGGCCAAATTAGAACCCAGATTCCGCAATTGGTCTAATACCATCAATGATAAGATTACAAATACACTGAACAACCCCTGGATAGCCAATCTTAATCCATTTGATAAAAAGAGTGCTATTCCATCAGAACTAATTACCAAAAATAAGGTGATAGAAAAGGTCTATAAAGAGCTGCATGAACAACTGGGTCAAGAAATATACGTTGGGGAATGGGAAACGATTGATCAGTATTGTATCAATCAGTTTGCAGAAATAACAGGCGATAAACAATGGATTCATACCGATCCTGAACGGGCAAAAAAAGAATCTCCATTTAAAACAACTATTGTCCATGGTTTTCTAACATTGTCTTTGATTCCCAAATTGACCAACACCATTAGTTCCTCAAATAATTTATTTCCCGAAGCGCGGATGGTCGTTAATTATGGTTTGAATCAAGTGCGTTTTCCATACCCGGTGAAATCGGGCTCTAAAGTCAGGGCCCGCACTCGTATAGTAGGCGTCCAGACAAAAAAGAATAGTATTGAATTGGTAAATGAGATCAGTATAGAAGTGGAAAACAGAAAACGCTTTGCCTGTGTAGCAGAAACTGTCTTTCGTTTGTATTTTTAAGGTTTTATTGATACCATATCTCCTTATCTCAATTTATATAACTGAATAAAATAATTTTACGTAACTTTTAATATGATCAACCTGAACAGCCTAAATAATGGCATTCAAAAGCTGAACTGGAGTTTTCAAAAATAGACTGCTATGATTCACTACATAAATCTTTTTTTTAGGCAAGAGATATGGACCCTCTGTATGGAGATGGCCCCTTACTTATTGCTTGGCATGTTTGTATCAGGTTTAATATCCATTTTTATAGATAATTATTTTGTTACAAAGTATATTGGTCAAAAAAATATTAATAAATTCGTTTTGATTGAACGTATCGAATCCAAAGGGTTTTCCATAAAGGACTAATCTTTGCAATATCTAAAATATTACATATCACCCCTAACGCTGGTTTTAGCTTTATATACTTGTACGTTGGGCTCATTATATCCCACTGCATTTTTTATTGGTATCTCACTGTTCATTATACTCGGCGATATAATGATTAAAGAAGATTCTATGGAAGCCAGTCATCAAAACCAATTTATAATGAACCTGCCCATGTATATCAATCTGCCCTTGATTCTTCTTTTAGTCTTTATGACCGTATTTGTTATCAGCAGCAACCCCTCTGTGGAGCTTGCTCAACGCTTAAAAACAATTATTGGTGTTGATTTGATGGCTTTAAATCGTTCTATGCATCCACTAGATACAATATCTCTCGTTGCTTTGACTAGTCTATTCATTGGTATTATGGGAACCGTGCCAGGCCATGAATTGGTCCATCGTATTAAAAATAAATTTGATATGTTTATGGGGAATTGGCTTCTCGCATTTTCATGGGATTGTGCTTTTGCTATTGAACACGTATATGGGCATCATAAAAATGTTGGGCTGGAATCGGATCCTGCTACGGCTAAAAGGGGGGAGAATCTTTACCGCTTTATTTTAAGAGCTATCATAAAAGAGCAGAAAGATGCATGGATCATTGAAAACAACCGTTTAAGAAACACCCACCATTCTATTTTTAGTATAAAAAATAGAATGCTAATCGGGCATATACGAAGCGGTTCAATTGCATTCATTGCCTATCTGGTTGGTGGGCTGAGCGGAATGCTTATATTTATATTATGTGCATTTATTGCAAAATGTTTATTAGAGGTCATTAATTACACAGAACATTATGGATTGGTGCGAGTCCCCGGTCAACCGGTTAAACCTCATCACTCGTGGAACACCAACAGTGCCATTAGTAGTATGTATTTATATAACGTAACGCGGCATTCTTCTCATCATGAGAAAAGTCATTTAAAATACTGGAAGCTCAAATCTTATCCAAATGCCCCCACAATGCCTCAAGGTTATTTAAGTATGCTTTATTTAGCAATATTTTTACCATGGCTATATCATAAAATCATGGCGCCTAGATTGATTGACTGGGATCGTAATTATGCTAGTAAGGAAGAACAAAAAATTGCACAATTTCATAATCAAAGCGGTAACATTCATGTGCTGCAAAATAAATAGGCGTCAACAATGAAAAGGTGTCTCGGGTTACTGGTTTCTTTAATTGTATTTATAGTCAGTTGTGAAGAAGAAAGATGCGTTGATGAGGAAAAGATAAATAATGATTATGTCTGTCCAGAAATTTATGACCCTGTCTGTGGTTGTGATGGAAAAACATATTCCAATGATTGTGTTGCTGCAAACATGGGAGTGCTTGATTGGGATAAAGGAAGATGCAAATAAGTAAGAGAATCCTTTTTTTAGTTATTTTTCAGTTTTCCATACTCTATGGAGCAAATAAATATCCAATTATTTTAATTCATGGATTTCTTGGCTGGGGGAAAGAAGAATTGGGAGACTTCAATTATTGGGGAGGCAAAAATAATATTGAACAATACCTTCGAGATAAAGGATATGAAGTATACTCTGTTTCTCTGGGTCCAATTTCATCAAGTTATGATTGTGCAGTAGAAACTTTTTACCAAATAAAAGGTGGTCAGTTAGACTATGGACAAGCCCATTCAGAAAAATATGGTATCATTCAAAAACCTGAAGGTATGGTGTACCCAGGATTGTATCCTGAATGGAGCGCAGATAATCCGGTACACATTCTCGGTTATAGTTTTGGCGGCGTGACAAGCAGAAGACTTCTGCATTTGCTCACCAATACAATCCCAAAAGATTCTACCGGGGCGCCCGAGGAGAGTGTCCTGCTTCGGGAAAAACTCTCTAGATGGGTTGCATCTATCACCACTATGTCCACACCGCACAATGGGGCAACCCTGTCAAATATTCTTGTTGATCTTGTGCCTTTTACCGATAATCTTCTGCCTTTGGCTGACCTAATCAGCTCAAAATATTATGATTTTAATCTAAAACAATGGGAAATCACCAAAAAAGAGGACGAATCCATTGTTGAATATTTATCCAGATTAAAAGATCATCCTGCTTGGAAGACAAAAAACAGTGTGGCCTGGGACTCCAGTGTCCAAGGTGCAATGGCGCTCAATAATGAATTAACTATCAACCCCAATGTATACTACTTTTCTTTCAGCACGGTGGCCAGTATTCGGGATGAGAAAACAGGCTACCATAAACCGGCAGATTTTATTAACAGGGCCAACTATCCCCTGGGATGGGTAATCGGCAGAACGAAGGTGGATATGGGGAACGGGGAAAAGACAGATGAAACCTGGTTTAAAAATGACGGTACAGTGAATACCATTTCAATGATCCGCCCCTTTACAGGGCAAAATGGTCCGGAACCTTTGAAACACTTCATTCCTGGCAAACCAATCAAAAAGGGTGTTTGGAACTTTATGGGTGAATATTCAACAGACCATAAAGGATTTGTTGGCATTTTTATTAATGACCAGGCGCGGATCGATGAAATGATGAGCCGCTTTGAGTCCCACGCGCAGCGTTTATATTCCCTTCCATAAATTTGTTATTATTTGAGTGGTTTGGGCTTACTTTTAAATGTAGGCAATGCCCATAAAATGAATATTAATGAATTAAAGACCATCCCCAATATGTTAAGCCTAAGTCGGCTGATCTTGATTCCTGCAATGCTGATTCCCTCTTTTTTCATCGCAGATGAAGCTCTAGCAAGACAGGTTTTTCTGATTATGTTTATCTTGATTGGCGTCACTGACAAATTGGATGGTACATTGGCTCGTTACTTGAACCAGACATCTAAATTGGGGGCAGAGCTGGATACCCTGGCAGATACAGTATTTTATCCCTTTATTGCACTCTGGCTCTATCGATTTGAAAGTGACGTAGTCGGTGAGTGGTGGATATTGATTTATATTTTACTGGGGTTATTTTTTCTAAAAATGATCATGGGTAAAATAAAATTTGGTAAAATGCCAACTTTCCATACGATCGGTGGTAAAACATTCGCTGCATCATTATACTTTTTTATGATTATTACAATGTTGCGCCCAGATATTGGAAAAACATTGTTCCCTGTTTTATGTGTCATTGGGTTTTTGAATCAGATGGAAGAAATGTATATTTTTCTGACCCGGGACAGTGTGGATGAAAATATAAAATCCGTTTTTACCAAATAATTGATCAATTTACTTGAGTCGAAGGTCTGAATGGAAAATAGAATTTTCTTACGTTTGGTTCTTTCTCTGGTTTTGGTATTCGGAACAGCCACAGCCCATATTGATATTGATAAAAAGGATTATTACGCAGATGGTCAGACTGCCGCTAAATATTATTCTAAAGGCGCCGCCGCTGGCACAATCGTTCAATTTTTAATCATTGATGCCATGGCAGATGAAAACTTTTTCCATGTAACCTGACTCTCCCTATAACATATAAAATATGAAACATTTGCAATTGATGCTGCTTGCCTTTCCCCTTTGGGCTCAAGCCAATATCAATACGAGTGGTTATTATGATGCCTTTATTGATAACAACGTGCTCAACGTTACTATAAGAAGTGAGAACATTCACCCCATCGATGATGAAGATGAATACGGCCTTTTATTGATCCGAAGTGACGGTGGTAAACTGAGCCTAAAAATCAAATGGGGTGGCATGTATTTGGGCCTTGGTAATCGGGATGTGACTTATCTCATTGGGGAGTATCCTGCTGTTACAGAAAATTGGGAAACAACAGATAAGCATACGGTTTCCGTTGCAAAATATCCGGTGGGCCTGATTAAAATAATGGAAGCAAACACAGTGGTATCTTTCAGAACTACTCCTTACCAAGAAGCCCCCATCACTTATAAATTTGATTTGACCGATTTAAAGGATGTTGTCGAAAAATATCCTAACCATTTTCGTTCGATTCAGCCAACGCCCATCATAGAAATTGTTGGCAATCTGGCCACATTATCTTTACTTACATTTGTTATTATATCTGTAATCAGTGGATTTTGAACACTGAATATGCCAAAATAATATTAGCAGACTGCTTCTTTATAGTCTCCAGCCAATCAATACACCGGCCCAGGGGGCGCTCTTGCTTCCATTTTTCATATAGTATATTTTATAACCTAAGAAAAGTCCACTAGAACTTTTTTGGTATCTATGTCCTACACCTATATATAATGTAATTGGTTTTGCTTGAACTTTGTTATCTCCTCTGCCTCTCTCAAGCTTTCCAGAAAGAATTGTAACACCTCCACTAAATTCAGCCTTACGATTTTCGTCTCCTTTAAAATAGTGAAGGGATAGTGGAAAAAAGCTTACATTTTTATTTTCCGGATTTCCTCTCGTTGTTGATCCGAATCCAATTCGGCCCGTGATATTATCTGAAAGTAGTCTTTCATAGTTAATTGTAGACAAATAGCCAGCGCCGCCGATTTCGCCATATAAAAAGTTGGTTTGGGCATTCACACCATTTATAAACATGATTAGAGTAATTATAAATGATGTCGTGAATTTGTTAACTATTTTTGACGAACTTAATTCTGTTTTTTTTCTTCTGAAAATTTATCGAATTATCCTTTTGTAATCGTTTAATATCTTTTCTGCATCTAAACGACTTTTTGAGTATGTAGAAAATGGTGCGGCACCATCATTGTACATAGAAATAATATATACACCAACCCCACTTGTGGATTCGGTAGGTTGTGTTAAGTCAGGCGTAATGACCGTTCGCACCCCCATGGAAGCCGACTCTCGGGTTACAGCGGGCTGTATAACGGTAGGGTTATTGATTGTCTTTGCCGAATAACTTTGGTCCTGGAGCACCACAAATGAATCAAAGCCTTTGGCTTGGGTTAGTTCGGCGCATCGATATAAAAGCATACGAGTTATCTGGTCTGCGGGCGTATGCTGATTGCCGTAAAAACGGACTTCATACATATTTTTACCCACAGATTTTTCTTCGTATCCACCCATAGATCCCCGGGGACCATATGTAGACGCACATCCTATAAATATAATGAGGATGCCCAATTTTAGCATAAATACTTTCATTGGCCTAAACTTACCACCAATCTAAGCAAGTGCCTCAATATTTCGCCGGGGCACCTTTTTTGGGTGTAGATTTTTTAATGAATTCCCGGATGTCTTCATTGGATAGTCTCAGGTCTTCCTTCCGGAGATACATCATATGTCCGCTCCGGTACCCTTTAAAGCTGAGCCGGTCTTTCATTTTACCGCTGGGGTCCAGTCGCCACATAGTATATTTTGCATCAAAGTATTTGGTGGCGCCATCATAATAGCCAGATTGGATCATGGTGTGGAGGTAAGGATTCTGAGCCATTGCAAGTCGGAGATTTTCTCCAGTATTATTATTTGAGCGATCCCAAGGACGCACAGGACCAAACATATTATACTTCACGTCTGTTTTGAATTTAAGTACGTTCTTATAATAGTAATTTATAGCTGGCGTAAATGAGTGGAGCCATGAAGTTAATTCCGAATTGAAGTCAGGTCGAGTGCCGCCCTTTGTTTTATCAATTCCTTTATAGCGTGAATCTAGGCGACCTACGGTAAACCCCTCATATCTGAGTAGTTCTTTCCAATAAAAAGAAGTAGGTACATCCAAGTTGTAAGATAAAATTGATTCTTTTGAAATACCAGAATAGCGCGCCATTTGCGCTGCTGCTTCATCCCGCTCTTTTTCATCTACAAAACCACCTTTGGCAATCACAGCCATCAGTTCATTAACAGCATAGTTTTCTGACTCTTCTAGTACATCTAAAAGGTCTTTTCGCTGAAGATCCGCTGGCAGTTTTTTATGATACCATGCAGCGGCAGTAAAGTACGGGACACGCAAAGCTGCCCCTACCGGTCCGGCGCGGCGTCCACTACCCGAGTCGATACCCAGTTCGGTAGGTGACACCAATATGACACCATTGAGATACATCCATTGACGACCTTGAAGTGCCCCGGCCAATCCAGAAACACGAGTCGTGCCATAGCTTTCGCCAATAAGATATTTGGGAGATTCCCACCGATTCACCCGCTGGATAAATGTATTAATCCACTCCGCTAAATATTTAATATCCACATTGACGCCGAAGAATGTTTCTTTCTTTGTGTCCTTATCAAGAATACGTGAGTACCCAGTATTAACTGGATTGACAAAAACAATATCCGCCACATCTAGAATGGAATAAGGGTTGCTTTTCACACCATACGGTTGAACGGGATATCCTTCCTCATCTACGTTTAGGATCATAGGCCCTGTGTAGGCCAAATGCATCCAAACCGATCCTGATCCGGGACCGCCATTGAACGAGATCATGATGGGTCGTGTATTTTTATTTTTGATATCAGTCCGCTCATAATAAGTATAATGAACAGCAGCAATTGCCTTCCCCGCCTCATTCCAAACGGGTTGAGTGCCAGTGGTGGCCTGATATTCTACTCGTTTTCCTTTGATTGTAGTTTTGTGGTTAGTAATAACTGTAGTATCTGCAGGTAGGAACCGGCCTTGAGCACAAATACCACTAACGATTAGAACAAAGATTAATGTTTTCAATTTCATTTTTTCCTCCTAAAAATTATCAACTTTGCGGTATGCTTCTATTACTGCGAATTCACCGACTTTACCTTGTTTTGAATTACCATGTTCCATGCCCATGATCCCTTTAAATCCTTTGTTATAAATATGTTTAAACACATTCAAATAATTGATTTCACCTGTGGTGGGTTCTTTTCGACCAGGATTATCACCTATCTGGAAGTAACCAATTTCACTCCAGGCCTTATCTATATTGGGAATGAGGTTACCTTCTGATATTTGCTGATGATAAATGTCGAATAAAATTTTACAGGATGGACTGTCAACGGCCCGACAAATTTCATAAGCTTGTGGAATTTCTGTTAAAAACTGACCTGCATGATTAGCCCACCAATTCAATGGTTCCAAAACCATGACGAGGCCGTGTGGCTCTAATGCCTCGCATCCTAAGCGCAGTGCCTCTACTACATTGGTGGTTTGGTACGCCATCTCTTTTCTTAAATCCACATATCCTGGGACTACAGTCATCCATTTGGCGTTAACACGCTTAGCCACCTCTACAGAATCATTTATATTTGCTACAAATTCTTTACGAAGTGCTTTGTCGCCACTGGTCAGGTTTGGTTCGCGCCAATAAATTTTGTGCGCAACAAAAACGCCCATATCCATTCCAAGGCGGCTCATTTTTTTGGCAATCTTTGTTTGCATATCAACAGTTCGATTCTTCATGCCATTATCTTCCATGGATCGAAATCCATGGTCGTACATAAATTGAAGCTGATCTAAAAGAACCTCTCCAGCATTATGTTTAAACATGCCAAAGTGAGGTGCATAATTGAGATTAAACTCCTTAGCGCTTATTGATTTTTCTGATAAAGAGCGAGCAATCAATCCCGTAGTAATAAATGGGGAAGATGCCACTAAAGCGCTCTTTTTAATAAATGATCTTCTTTTCATGTTTTACCTATAAGTTGTTACACCCGGAATGGGAATGGGATAATTTCCATTTTTATCTGGCAGTACCGGTGCGGTGTCAGTAAAAGAATGTAGCTCTGGCACTAATGAATGATCTATAGCCATTGCTGCATCCCAAGTAATGGCCTGTCCAGAATACGTGGCCATTCTTCCCATAATTGCTGTCATGGTGGCTTCGGCCCCTTGGTTTGTATCATTTAATTTATGCTCTCCAGCTTTAATTGCAGCGAAGAGTTCATTGTGTTCTTGTTGGTATGGATTGATATCACCTTCTCCATCATATTCATATACTGTCTTACCACGCTTATTTTTAATTAGACCATAATTAGTACTATTGGTTGTGACACTGCCCCTTGTTCCTTGAAACACTTCTTCCACCCGATTCATGCAGCCCGGCTGGTGGCGGCACTGACTGGCGATAACCTGTCCATCTGGATACGTGAATTCTACAAAGTGGTGATCATATATCTGACCATACTCATTTCCAGCACGAACCTCTCTACCGCCCATTCCTTGCGCAGATACTGGAACTGATCCTATGAACCAGTTAGCCACATCAATGTTATGGATATGCTGCTCTACAATATGATCTCCACAGAGCCAGTTAAAATAATACCAATTTCGCATCTGGTATTCTAATTCGGTTTGTTCTGGCTGCCGTTCTTTCAACCAAACGCCACCACTATTCCAGTAGACTTGACCTGAGACAATATCACCAATCTTACCTCGGTCAATTTTGTTTTTGACTGATTGATAGCTACGCTGATAATGGCGCTGAAGACCAACAACCACGTTTAATTTTTTCCGCTCTGCTGTTTTACCAGATTTAATCACAGAATGGATACCAGCTACATCGGTGGCTACTGGCTTTTCCATGAATACATGTTTATTCTTTCGTATAGCATATTCAAAATGAAGAGCTCGGAAGGCAGGAGGTGTAGTAAGAATAACTACATCGGCCATATCTATAGCCTCCTTGTAGGAATCAAAACCAATGAATATTGTATCTCTGTTTATGTTGAGGCGGTCTTCAGATCCTTCAAATTTTTGCAGGAGATTGTTTAAACATTCTTCCGCTCTGTCCATAAATGCATCAGCCATAGCTACTAGTCTCACATCTGAATCTGCATTCAACGCTTGCGCAACCGCACCGGTGCCACGGCCTCCACAACCGACTAATGCCACCTTCACTTCTCCTTCAACTGAAACTAATCGTTTTGAATTAGCGGGCAACCTGCTCAATAATAATCCAGCTGCTGAAATTTTGGCTGATTGTTCAAGAAATCCTCGCCGATTAAGTTGTTTTATCTTTTCCATTTGTTAATACTCCTTTTTTGGCCGCACCCACATTTTGAATAAATCTTCTTTTGTTGGCTCCTGTCGCGGACGAACAATGCGAAATCCGATATGAGTTGCATCTGTATGCCACCATAAACTTTTAGGAATTTGAGGGTCCTGCTTCTTCCATTGCGGAGTTGAGGTACCTCGAGACGCAGACCGTAGACGATCAGAATCATCCTTGAAAGAACCTCCACGAACAACTCTCGGATATAATTTTCGATTTTTTTTTACCGGATTATATACTTCCTTATCTCGTCCAATATATGCTTGGGAATCATAACTGTCCAAGACCCATTCCGCTGCATTGCCATGCATATCATAAAGGCCAAAAGGATTGGGTTTCTTCTCTTTGCTTGGGTGAAGCTTACCTTCACTATTTCCTTTGTGCCATCCATAGTCATTTAATTTCCGAGTGCTTTGTCCAAAAGAAAATGCAGTCACCTCTCCGCCACGACAAGCGTATTCCCACTCAGCCTCTGATGGAAGTCTATAGTATCGACCTGTTTTTGCTGTAAGCCATTTACAAAATTGTGAGGCTGCATATTGTGTTAAATTAACTACGGGCAGACTTGGTTTGTTGTAATTAAGATAAGGAGGCGTTGCACCGGAGACACCATCAATTTCCAGTTCGATGCTTCCTCTGGATTTTGCTTCGCTGGCATTATCCCTGCTCAAAAATAGTTCATAGATGTTCCAACTAATTTCTACCTCGGCCATCCAAAAATCATTCACCTTTACATCGTGCTGTGGGCCCTCATCTGTCTTCCGGCCCTTTTCCTGTTTGGGGCTCCCCATTTTAAATGTGTCCCCATTGATGGGAATCATTTTTATTGAGAATTCAGATCCAACTAATGGTTCTGTATATACTGTAAACTTATCCCCTTGCCCAAATCCAATAGTAAAGAAAGTGAGTAAAACAATTAGGAGCTTTGACCTCATTGATTAGACTTTAGTAGAAATATCATCAAAAGGTTTTTTGGTGATCTCCGGCACTTCTGCATCATCGTCCGGATAGCCCACGGGGATCAAAAGATATGCCTTTTCATTGGCAGGGCGCTCCAATATTTCTCCCAAAAAATTCATAGGACTTGGGGTGTGGGTGAGCGTGGCCAACCCTGCATTATGGAGTGCCGCCAATAAAAATCCGGACGCAATGCCCACAGATTCACTTACATAATAATTTTTTCGATGAGTTTCGTCATCTACCACATCATAAATCTGGCGGAACACCACGATGAGATAGGGCGCTATTTCTAAGAATGGCTTATGCCAATCCGTACCAAACTGGTTTAAATCTTCTAACCATTCTTTTGTGGCGCGGTGACCATAGAATTCTTTTTCTTCAACTTCAGCCGCTTCTCGAATTTTCGACTTGACCTCTGGATTCTGCACAATTACAAATTGCCATGGCTGCTTGTTGGCCCCGGATGGCGCAGATGCGGCAGATTTGATACAGTTTTCTATCACCTCAATCGGGACGGGTCGATCTGAAAATTCCCTTACGGTTCGCCTCGATACAATATCATTTAAGAATGATGTGGATCGGGCTAACATTTCTTCTTTCGAAAATTCTTTAAAGTCTAGTTTTTTGAATCCCATGGCAATTGCCTAAATTAACCTTCTATTATGGAAAAAGAATTTAATCTACTCCGCAAAATGAATCGGTATTTTGTTTTCTTAATCCCGATTTTTTCTATTTTCTTTATTGCGTGCTCTTATGAGAAAACGGAAGCGAAAGGAAAAACGCCACTCATCCTGATATCTATGGATGGATTCCGTTGGGATTATTTTGACAAAACCGATACACCCAATTTTGATTTACTCATATCCGCCGGTGTAAAAGCCAAGGCGCTGATTCCATCTTTTCCGACCAAAACGTTTCCCAATCACATCACCATTGTTACAGGGAAGCACCCTGAAAATCACGGCATTATTGCCAATCGCATGTATGATCCGGTCTTTGATGAATTTTATTATATCGGTGAAGGCAGCGCTCCGGTTCTGGATGGAAAATGGTACGAAGCAGAGCCCATTTGGGTCACGGCAGAAAAGCAGGGTCAAACAGCCATGACCATGTTTTGGCCTGCATCCGAAGCAGAAATTATGGGTGTACGCCCAACGGAATATTTTGTCTATGATGGATCGGTTAATCACAATGAACGCATTGATCAAATTTTAAATTGGTTAGATTATACCCCTTCAAAACGGCCGCAGTTTCTTTCAACTTACTTCAGCCATTTAGATGATGCGGGCCATAATCATGGCCCCGGTTCGGAAGAAGTTATTGGCGCCATTCAAGAAATGGATCGAAGTATTGGGCGATTGATTAATGGGCTGAAATCACGAAATATGTTTCAAGCAACAAATATCTTATTGGTATCTGACCACGGGATGACTTCTATCTCCCCTGATTCTATAATATTTTTAGATGACTATATCGATATGGATTATGTTCATATCGTGGACTGGTCTCCTGTGGCAGCAATTCGTCCTAAGGGCGACGTCAATCCAATCTTCAACACACTCAAAAATGCCCATCCTAAAATGACTGTATACAAAAAAGGGGATGCTCCGGCACGCATGCACTATAATAATCATCGGAGGATTCAACCCATTACAGCTGTGGCAGATGAACATTGGTCAATTTCATCCAGAGAAAATATTGACAAAGGTGATCACAATGAAGGTTTTGGTAAAGCTAATCACGGATATGACCCTAAATACACATCTATGGGGGGCATATTTGTGGGGCACGGTCCTGCTTTTAAACAAGGAATGGATGGTCCAGGATTTACCAATATTCATCTTTATGAAATGATGTGCAAAATACTAAACCTGACTCCGGCAACAAATGACGGTAGTTTGGATTCCATAAAGGTTTTTCTACAAAACTAATTTCACTTCCCACTTTCCTTTTCATTAACCTATACTTGCCGAACTTAAATCGTAGGTAAAAGGTTATTATGGACGCAAAACTCATCTGGCTCATTGCTTTTGTTGGTCTCTATTGGGCATATTGTTTGTTTTGGGGGTTTAAAGGAGCCCGCTCGGCCAAAACATCTGCCGACTATTTTTTAGCCGGTCGATCCATTGGTGTATGGGTATTTGTATTGGCCGCAACAGCTACCAGTTTTAGCGGATGGACATTTGTGGGCCATCCCGGAAAAATCTTTACAGACGGTTTACCCTATGCCTTCGCATCATTTTATGCCCTTACCATTCCATTGACCGGCGTATTATTTTTAAGAAGACAGTGGGTTCTAGGGAAAGCACACAAATATATTACACCAGGAGAAATGTACAGTGGTTATTACGGAGGTAATGCCATGCGGCTCCTTACGGTGCTTGTGGCATTTTTATTTTCCGTACCATACCTAGGGGTTCAACTTAAAGCATCTGGTAGCCTTTTTAATGTATTATCTGATGGATTAGTTAGTGTCAACTTGGGCATGTTCGCTCTGACGACTGTTGTAATAATCTATGTTGCTTCTGGAGGTTTAAAATCCGTGGCTTATGTGGATTGTGCTCAGGCGATTCTCCTTGCAGTTGGTATCGCTATTCTTGGAGGTATAACTATTCATTATGCTGGAGGGTGGGATGGATTCACATCTGGTCTGGCTAACTTAGTAAGTAAAGATGTATCAAGCGGACAAAACCTCACACCAGATGGTTATTCTATGAAGGTGGCAATACCTGGCAGTATACAAATGGTCTCCGCTGGATCTAAAGCTGTGGGCGGGGCTTGGACGGGAATCATGTGTATGACCTACATGTTTGCCCTAATGGGAATCCAATCTTCACCTGCTTTTTCTATGTGGGCATTTTCCAATAAAACGCCTCAAGCTTTTCGCTGGCAACAAGTGGTTGCATCATCTTTAGTCGTAGGCATTTTACTTTTCACCTTTACTATTTTCCAAGGGATGGGTGGTCATATTCTTGTTGAAAATGGAATTCTCCAAAATATTAACGATCAGAATTTAGTCCCCGAATTAATCAATTTGCTGTCTGATGCAGCACCTTGGCTTTTAGGATTATTGGCGGTTTGTGCCTTGGCCGCCATGCAAAGCACGGGGTCCGCTTATATGTCAACATTTAGCGCCATGGTCACTCGGGATATTTACACGAAATATGTTTCACCGGATGCCTCTGATGAAACCCAGAAAATGTGTGGTCGTATTTTTGTGGTGGTGGTTGCGGGTGCAGCCCTAATTGTTGCCGCCAACGCAACTCAGGCCATTGTAATGCTAGGGGGGCTTGCGGTGGCTTACGGGTTCCAGATGTTTCCCGCATTAATAGGCATTTGTTATTATAAAGGTTTTACAACTAAAGGTGTTGTTTCTGGGCTCATTGTTGGTCTTGTAGCTGTAACGCTTACGGACAAAACGTCTGCATGGTTTGGTGTCCCCTGGGGCGCCTATCCCCTCACCATTCACAGCGCAGGGTGGGGCATGCTATTTAATTTGCTGACCACATTTTCCGTTTCATTTTTATCGAGCGAATCGAAAACAGTAATGCTGGCCAAAGCCAAGCACCATGAGTTGCTACAATCCGTTACTGGCATGACACCTGAACGAAAAAAGAAGGTGAAGCTCGCTTGGGTGCTAACACTAATTTGGTTTATAGTTGGGTTTGGTCCATTTGCCACTATTGGAAATGATATATTTTCTAACCCCAATGCACCCTCGCTCTGGGCACCATTCGGACTACCCTCCTTGTGGGTATGGCAATTGCTCTTTTTAGGGTATGGCATTTTTGTCATGTGGTTCTTAGCTTTCCACATGGGACTGTCTGACCCCATTGATCCTGAAAAAGTAGAAGTAATTTCTCGCAAACCTAATTAGAGAACTGCGACTGGGACGGTTTGAGACCTATAGAAATAGTATTAATCCTTACCTTGGGGTGGGGGTTGTGGCTCTTGTTTTCTCCACCAAAAAAGCGAAAAAATATCATCCCTGTGCTATGGCTTGCTGTGGTGTTATGCCTGCTTCATTTATGGGTTGAAAAACCCCACTGGCAATTGTGGCCCACATATAGCTTATTAATCCTGTTTATTTATTATAGAAATAAATCCGTCACTAGCTTCACCAAAGCTGGGTTAGTATTTATCCTTGTTGTGTCAGTGGCGCTTCCCACGGCTGTCCCCATTATCAAGCTTCCGACTCCAGCCGGTCCAAATACGATTGGGTCCACAACCCATCACTGGATTGACCAGAATCGATTAGAGTGGTTCACCCCGGAAGATCCAGACGATTTGAGGGGAATCATGGTTCAGCTTTGGTATCCCGGGATAAAAAACAAAACTATGGACAGGGTACCATATATTGATCATTTGAACCTCCGGGCAAAAACCATATCATCCGCGGGTAGTTTCCCTAGCTTACTTGTAAAACATATTGACCTAACTCGGACAAATAGTTATGATAACTTAAATCCAAGTTCCAGTGAAGCACCCTTCCCTATTATTATTATTTCTCATGGTATTACGGGTATGCGCCATCTTCATACTTCCCTTGCTGAAAATTTAGCCAGCCAAGGCTATTTTGTTTTATCAGTTGATCATAGTTACGATGCAAACTTGACCATCTTTCCAGATGGGAGGGTGGCTGATTATCGTTCAGAAATTACTGGACATCCAGATAGTGTGGCGTTACGCGAGAAACAAATATATACTCGCGCAGCAGACCTTTCTTTCATTATTGACCAATTAGAAAAAATTCAATCTGGAAAAATTAAACACCCACTTAATGGATATCTTGATTTAAATAAAATCGGTGTTGCGGGTCATTCGTTTGGTGGAGGGACCAGTACGCTTGCATCATACCTTGACAGTCGAATTAAAGCTACCTCCGCTATGGATAGTTGGATGAATCCTGTGCCAAAAAGTGTAATAGCGACGGGTTTGTCACAGCCATTTTTATACATGGCACGTCCTAGTTGGAACGACTCTGATTATCCTGATAATAATGATTACTTATCACCCATAATTAAAAATAATGCTGTTTCTAGTTATTGGATTACCATCAAAAAATCTCTCCATATGGATTTTTCAGATACACCGCTATTTTCTCCATTCATTGGATATTTTCTCGATGTGGGTGAGATTGATAATGAGCGTGTAGTCTTTTTGGTAAATCAATTAAACCTGGAATTTTTCAATCAATATCTCAGAGGGGTTTCAAGCCCAATTCTTTCCGGTGCTGATTCCATTCCTGAGTTTATTTTTAATCATCGGTCGTGATGCCTAAGAAAGTTTTACTTATAATTTGCTTGGCGCTTGGCTGCACAGTTCCTTGGTGGTTTATTGATTCTGATTCATTGTGGTTCGGCTTGCCTGCCTGGGTAACCTATGCAATAATATCGGCTATTATTTATTCTTGTCTGTTGGGATTTATAATACAAAAATATTGGAAAACAAAAGACAATGCAAAATAACGCGGCACTTCTTGGTCCTGGCGGCATCACATTTTTAGGCATATATATCCTATCATTGATTTTAATCGGTTGGTATGGTAAAAAAGCCCGAACTGAAAATTCATTGTCTGATTTTTATTTAGCGGGTAGAGGGATGGGGTTTCTTGTCCTTTTCCTCACGCTATATGCGACACAATACAGTGGAAATACCTTGGTAGGCTTTGCAGGCCGCGCATATCGAGAAGGGTTCCATGCTATTGTTTTGGTTACGCTTTTATCGAGTGCAGTGGGTGCGTTTATAGTATACGCGCCTCGACTATATCGTTTATCTCAAAAATATAATTTCATTACTCCGGCAGATTATATTCACCACCGTTTCAAAAATAATCCATTAACCATACTCGTCGCTTCCTTATGTTTGATGGCCCTAGCCAATTATGTTTTGACTAATCTCAAAGCAATTGGATATATCGTGGTTGCGGTTACGGGTGGCGCCATTCCTTTTGCTTACGGTGTAATTGCTTTGTCTCTTGTGATGGTCATATATGAAACTTTAGGTGGAATGAGAAGTGTGGCTTGGACAGATGCTTTGCAAGGTTCAATTCTTTTGATAGGGGTATTTACAATATTTGTAACTATACAAAATGAATATGGCGGGTTCGGATTTATTTATGAACAAATCCAAATGAGAGAACCATACCAGTTACTTCCGCCTACATTAAATGAAAAACTTACTTGGTTCAGCACGGTATGTTTGGGGTTTTTCGGCATCGCATTTTATCCCCATGCGGTGCAAAGGATCTATTCAGCGCGCAATGAGCGAACATTAAAACGTTCTATTCAGGTTATGGCTTTTATGCCATTGGTTACCACATTGTTTATGGTAGTGGTTGGGTTGACTGCGCTGGCCGTATTTCCTGGATTGGATCGACAAGCCAGTGAAGGGGCCACCCTGCTTGTTTTAAAAGATTTATCCATGCGGGGTGCCATCGGCACAGGAGTGATCGTGTTATTTTTATCGGCTACTATTGCAGCTATTATGTCCACAGTGGATTCAGCTCTTTTATCCATGTCTTCTATTATTACAAAAGATTTTTACGCGCGGCTGAGACCTGAGTCCAGTCAGGCATACCTAACCAGACTGGGAAAGATCGTTTCTTGGATTATTATGGCTTTTTCAGTGTATTTGGCCATTGCACTCCCACAAACTATTTGGCGGTTGCTCGAGATTAAACTGGAATTGCTTATACAAATTGCTCCAGCATTTTACCTTGGGTTATATATGCACTCTATACGCTCCAAATCAATATATGTCGGTATGGTCGTTGGTACCATTTTTGCAGTAGGGATGATGGTTGCCAATAAATTAGGGGCAGACATGCCAGCTAAACCTTGGGGTATTCATGTGGGCGTTTTGGCCCTGACTTTAAATATCATAACTGTTTTTATTATTGAAAAATTATTTTCAACAAAAGATGAATAAATTCAATATATCCGGACTTATTCATTTATCTATAGTTTACATCCTATGGGGTAGTACATACCTAGCCATACGGATTGCTGTTCAAGAGGGGTCTGGATTCCCGCCAATAATTATGTCTGCTACGCGGGTATTTATAGGCAGTTTGATTCTTTATTGCCTGGCCCGTTTTGTAAAAAAACAAAAATTTCAATTGACACAAAAAGATTGGGTGGTCCTTTCGATTTCTGGGCTTGCTTTATGGTGGGGAGGTAACGGCCTTGTTGCTGTTGCAGAAGTAACGGTCCCGTCTGGATATGCAGCATTAATTATTGCATGTACACCTATTTGGGTTGCAATTATAGAATCCATATTAGATAAAAGGCCTCCGTCATTGTTGTTAATATTTTCATTGTGTATTGGTGTGTCCGGCATTGCTGTCTTGAATTGGCCAACAATTGTTTTGGGAGAATTGAAAGATCTTTTGGGACCCATCCTCCTAATACTTGCAGGGCTAAGCTGGGGGGCAGGGTCAATATATCAAAAAAGGGAAAGTGTGAAATCTTCACCAGAAATTAGTTCGGCGATTCAACAATTTACTGGTGGCATCGCTTTATTAATTACATCAATTGTTATATCTGAACCAAAAATAAGTCCGGAACCATCTGCCTGGTGGGCGTGGGGGTATCTGATTGTATTTGGATCTGTGATTGCATTTACATCATTTATAAAAGCCTTGAACTTGCTACCCCCCAATATTGTTTTTACTTATGCCTTCGTAAATCCCGTGGTGGCCGTCTTTCTTGGTTTTGTCATATTGAATGAACCAATTACAGGCTGGACAGCTACCGGTGCAGTTTTGGTCTTGCTTGGTGTGTTGGGTATATTTAAAGAACAAAAGAAACACATATCTTCTTCATCTTAAATTCGAAGGCAAATACATAAGATACTTTGCACTTATTACATTAAAAATCACCCCAACTTTTAATTCACAAAAGATTGAAAACATGAAAAAACTATTTATTCTTCTTAGTCTTTTTACCACCATTAATGCACAAAGCACTTGGGCATATTCCAACCGCGTTCACCCAGAATTGGAATGGCAAACCATATCCACAAAACACTTCAATGTTCATTATCATCAGGGCATTGAAGACATTGCCAAAAGGGGAGCAATCCTTGCAGAACATTATCGGCCAACCTTACTGGCGCAAATGGGTCTGGATACAATTCCGAGGATCGATATTGTATTTACAACTGAAGACGAAATCATGAATGGGTTTGCCACATGGATGTATAATACTTTTATATGGGTAGATCAAAATGATGCGTCTATTTGGCTTGAAAAAAATAAGTGGCTTGAGCAAGTGCTTGCCCATGAGCTTCAACACATTGTCCTGCTTCATAAAACAAAATCTTGGTTTCCCGATCCATTGGGTCGATTATTTTCAGGCATGCCAGGATGGGTTGTTGAGGGGACAGCAGAGTATGAAACAGAAAGTTGGCGTCCTTATCGAGCCGATCTTTCACATAAATACCAAGTGCTTAAAAATAATATGGGTTCAATGGATCCTCACCACGATGGCTTTTCAAAGATGCTATATTGGGCCGATAGGTTTGGAGATTCAACTATTACCCAAACTTTAGCTTATCGAAATGATCTCAAATTATTTTCGTTTGGAAAGGGATTTAAAAAATCTACTGGAATTTCTGTTTCTCAATTCAACGAAGATTGGCGGCGTCACATGAATACATATTATTATGGATATCGATCTCAAAAGGAGACCTATAAAGATATCGGTGATGTTTTCACCGTCCCAATAAAAAAAGGGGGGGCCTTTTTGTTTCACTCTGACAGTAGTCAAATTGCGCTACTAGGAAGATATGATAAAGATCAATTAGACATCTCACTCATTATTGCTTCGAGAGACACAACTAAAGAGCGAGAACGTTTTGAGGGGTGGAAAGAGCGGGTGGAAAAGCTGAAGAAAAAAGAGAAAAAAACCAAAAGGGATTCCATTGCCTTAGAAAAAGCTTTTAAAGAAAAAGTGGTGTGGAAAAAAGATGAGGTAGATTTTGGTCAATTTCACGGAAGTATGTCTTGGTCTGAAAATGGTAAAAAGGTTGCCTATTCGAAATATCATTATGGGAAAAATCAATCCATGGTCTACGACATTAAAGTCTATGATACCGAAACAAAAAAACACCGGTGGCTAACAAGGTCTCTTAGAGCAACTTATCCAGTTTGGTTGGATTCTATAACCATTGCATTTGTAGCTCATCAAAACAATGTATCTAATTTATATAAGATAAATTCAAATGGTGGTGAACCAAAGCCTATAACTAATTTTGAAGATAATACTCAGATTGTAGCACCCTCACTATCCCCTGATGGTGGCTCTCTTGCTTTTGCAATGAATCCTAAAAATGGAAATATGGATATTTATACTTTAAATCTTCAATCAAAAAAGTTGGAAAGACAGACAACAGACGCCATGGCAGATATAAATCCCATTTGGCATCCGAACGGTGAATTAATATCTTATACTTCTAATGCTAATGGTGTGCCCAATATTTATACAAAAAACTTGCGCACAGGAAATATTATAGCAAATACGGATGCAGGCGACGGCATCTGGGGCAGACAGTGGGCACCCAAAGACTCCTTGTTGATTGCTTCGTCCTTAGATGATGTGGATTCTGTTCGACTGGTTAAGGTAGACCCCTTCCGCACTCCAAATACAGAACCTTTATCATTGAGAGAGAATTATACGTCTTGGCTGGATGCGGGCCCAGATGTGTCGTTCGTAAATGAAAAACCCGACTCCATTCCAGAAATTGCCGATCCAGTAAAATATAATTTTACAAAACATATGCGGCCGTTCATCACATTGGCGTTACCATTGCCGGCTCCATTTGGTTTATTTTCATGGACAGATGCAATGAATAGACATATTTTTACGACATTTGGTTATATTAATACATCCAATGTTAAAGACAGTGGTTATTTGTTAGACTATACCACTGCGGGGTTTGGACCCCTTTGGTCTGTGACCTATGCTCATAATATAGGTGGTCTTTATCGGCGATACCAAAAAGCCCATTTCATTGACAACCAAAACGGGCTTTCCTTTTCGCTTCAATCACCGAAAAATTTTGGCGAATCGCTCGTTGCTGACCATCGCTTTTCTGTTTCTGCAACGTTTATAAAAAATAACGTAACGGTTGGGAAGAAAACCGATGAAAAAACTGGTGACCTCATTCCAGTGGATACCTCCTTTTTTGATGAATTGCCCATGCCTGAATCAGGAAGGAATGGGTTTATTTCTTTCGGTTATAATTGGATAAATCGGAGGCCCCACAAATCAAATACCCTTTCACCAAAGCAAGGGTTTGGGCTGGATGCCAGAACAGATTTTGCGAATAAAAGTTTATTTGGAGATTTTAGCTATACGCGTTTTCAAACAGATATGTTTGCAAATATTTCATTAAATAAATCCGGCACACAAATGTTATATACTCGGTTGAAAACGATGGCTGTTAGCGGTAAACCTCCGGCACAAGACTATGTGGGTCTTACAGAAGATGCGCCCATGTATATTGAATATGGTGCAAATAATTTTATCAGAGAATTGTATAACCCCCGGGGGTGGACTGGATATCGGCTCGGTGAAAAAATGTTTTTTGGTTCAGTTGAGCTCCGACAATTAATGGGATTTTTTTCTATTAACCTCATTTCTGATTTTGGCAATGCCTGGTCCAGTGGCGCTGAAAAACAAAAGATGATTGTTACAGCTGGCTATGAATTGCGTTTTGGATTAGGACCGATTTCATTGTCTGGTGGCGAAGCTCAGTTAATAGATGATTGGAAAGCAGATAAAAAACCATTGCGTTACCTCCGATTAATGTTAGCGAATCCATTTTAATCTAAAAAAAAATTCTGTTTTAGGAAATTGCCACTTTCCCGTTAATATGAATTGAATGTAACCTTATCGGCCTTATTTATGTAAATAATGCTTTCTTTCCACATATCAAAGGCCAGCCAGCAACCCCATATAAGTGACTTCACGCTTATCTAAAATCACCGCAATTGTCGGCGCCCAATGGGGCGACGAAGGCAAAGGAAAGATTACTGACTTCTTTGCCGGCGATTCCGACTATGTCGTCCGGTTTCACGGCGGCAACAATGCCGGCCACACCATCATCGTGGATGGCACAACATTCAAACTGCATCTCATCCCTTCTGGTATTGTGTATGGCACACCAATGTCTATCATCGGAAACGGCGTTGTTGTGGATCCTAAAGCGCTTCTGAATGAAATTGCTTATGTGAAAGAAAAAGGGATTAACCCCAAGCTCATGGTGAGTGATCGGGCCCATGTAATTATGCCCTACCATATTGCATTAGACGGCGCCCTTTCCGGACATCAAGGCAATCTTGCTGCCGGCAGTACCAACCGCGGCATCGCCCCTGTTTATGCGGATAAAATGTTCCGGAACGGCATCCGTATGATCGACCTGTTAGAGCCGGATGTGTTTCAAGAAAAATTGACCAAAGGGTATAGCTTCGCCAAAGGGCTCATGGAAAAGTCATTGGAACAAACACTTGAAATAAACCAAGACGAAATTTTTAATACCTATGTAGATTATGGCCAAAAGTTAAAATCTTATATTTTTGATACATCGGTCGAACTTTACAATGCTCATAAATCTGGAAAATCCATTTTATTTGAAGGGGCCCAAGGCATCGGCCTGGATGTGGATCATGGCGTCTATCCATTTACCACTTCATCCAATACGGCCGCAGGACATATATCCACCGGCACGGGCGTTAGCTTCAGAGATATTGACCGCATCATCGGTGTAGTAAAAGCATATTTAAGCCGTGTGGGTGAAAGCCCCTTACCATCTGAAATTCATGGTGACGATGCCAAGAGCCTTCGGGACAAGGGTGGCGAATACGGTACCACTACAGGACGTCCGCGCCGCGTAGGTTGGCTGGATCTGGTTCAAGTGCGACAAGCGGTGCGCGTCAATGGACTTACCGAAATTGCACTGACAAAGCTGGATGTATTAAATAATTTTTCCGAATTGTCAGTATGTGTGGCCTACGATGTGGGTGGAGAGCGTGTCACAGAAATGCCTGCAAGTTTGACCCAATACCGAAATGCAATACCCATCTATGAAACACTGCCTGGTTGGGGGGACC
>CEUZ01286124.1_pt1 | contig 24793 bp, 18 predicted proteins | sample 361511 | NCBI WGS metagenome assembly CEUZ01 (sample SAMEA2622822, study PRJEB7988) | marine metagenome | biome: marine biome (ENVO:00000447); feature: surface water layer (ENVO:00002042); material: "saline water (ENVO:00002010), including plankton (ENVO:xxxxxxxx)" | depth 5 m | reverse complement strand
TTAAATGTTTTTAAACCTTTAATTGCTCATAATATTTTACAATCAATAGATTTGTTATCAGACAGTTCAAAAAATTTTGGAATGTATTGTGTAAAAGGATTAAAAGCTGATAAAGACAAGATCAAAAATTACCTTGATAATTCTTTAATGCTAGTTACAGTTTTAGCTCCAAAAATAGGTTATGATAACGCTGCTAAAATAGCAAAAGCTGCTTTAAAAAATAAAACAACTTTAAAAACTGAAGCTTTAAAATCAGGATTAATTAATGAAAAAGATTATGATAAAATTGTTGATCCGAAAAAAATGATTTATCCTTCATAAATATCCAACAACTCATTAATTAATCTTCTTCCTTTAGTTATATTGTTTAAATTGTTATCGTTAAAGCCGGTCATTATTCTCAAAAACTCTTCATCTACTTTATTATTGTTTACTCTAACATTATTAAATCTTATTTGATTTGATAAAAAATCATAATCTAAATTAACTAAGACTTTCTTAATTGGTTTTCTTGATTTCTTACTAGTATTTAAGAAAGAAAATAAATTGTCATGATTTTTAATTTCAATTAATAAGTCTGTATTTAAAAATAACTTATTATCTTTAACAAATAAATTGCTGTTTTTTAGTAATAAAGAACCAATCTTATCATTTATTAATTTAGTATTATTAAAATTGATTCTTCCATTTACAATATTGAATTTAATTTCGGTATTTTGAAAAATTCTATTATTAAATTTTGATTTTGCTCTTGCTGAAATTTTAACACTTATATTTTCATTAGATAACAAGCCTGATTTAATAAATTCATTTAATATAGAATTAACATTTAATAATCTTAATATTTCAAAATTACCTAAATCAACATTTAACTCTAAATCAAAAGGGTTAATTGAAAGTTTTCCTTCATAGTACGGTTCTAAATTTTTTATTTTAGAGTCCCCAGATTTAAAAAAAACTAAATTATCTTCTATATAATATTCAGAATTTATTGATGAGTTTATAAATGAAATAATATTGTTTCCACTAATTAACTTATTCTTATCTTTGGTAGATTGATTTGAAATATCCAACTTAAGGGATTTGGCTTTAAAATTAATTTCTCTTAAAATTTTAGATTGATTTTGACTACTAAAATCAAAGATAAATGGTATTGCAAAAATTTCTCCCTGTAGTTCAAAAAGATTAATCAATTTTTCACTGTCAAAAAATAAGTGTGCTTTTTTTACTTTTATAATTGTTATTATTTGATCTAAATTATCTTTAAAGAAAATTTTACTATTATTTACTCTAATTTTTTTATCTGAAAAATTTTCATTACTAAACTCATCAATCATTTTAAGATCATTTCTTATTAAAGAAAAATTAGCATCTTTTATAACTACTCTTTTAATATTCATTTTTTCTTTATTAAAAAAGTTTTTTTGGCTAAGAAATATCTTTAAATCTTTTATTTCAGCTATAGATTTTGACTCTTTTATTTCATTAACTAAAATTTTTGAGTCTTTAATTACAAAATGTGGTGCAGGAAGGATGCGATATATTATATCAGCAGATGAACTAAGATTTATTTTAAATTCATTGATTAGTTTTTTTTCAATAGTATTTTGTACCCAGTTTTTATCGTATAAAAGAGGTACTAATAAGTAAAATAAATATACAAATACTGAAGTAAATAAAATAATAAAATATTTACTAAAATTACTAATTTTAATATTACTTTTTTTTAAATTACTATTTGTTTTATTCTGAACTTTTAATATTGTCTTATTTACAAAGTTATTAAAATTTTGGACAATTTTTTTCATAAATTATGTATAAATTTTACTAGCTTATAATGAAATTTTTAAAATGATAAACTCTGAATATTTAAAAAATCTAAATAATGCTCAAAAGGAAGCAGTTTTGTACTTAGATGGACCTTTATTAATAGTCGCCGGTGCCGGATCTGGTAAAACAAAAGTGTTAACATCTAGAATTGCGCATATTATTAAGAAAAAAAAAGCATTTCCCAATCAAATCTTAGCAGTAACGTTTACTAATAAGGCAGCAAAAGAAATGCAAAATAGAGTAAGTAAAATGTTAAAATCAACAGCCACTGGCTTAACGTGGTTAGGAACATTTCACTCGATTTGTGCAAAATTGTTAAGAAAACATGCCTCAGCTGCAAACCTTAATTCAAATTTTACAATTATAGATACAGACGACCAAATAAGACTAATAAAAAATATTTGTAAAAGTGAAAACATTGATATCAAACAAATATCTCCAAGATTTATTTTGGCAATTATAGATAGATGGAAAAATAAAGGGTTTTACCCATCTGAAGTTATTATAAACAAAAAAGATATTTACGAAAATACTATTTTGCCTTTATACAAAATATACCAAAAGAAATTATTAGATCTTAATTGTTGTGATTTTGGTGATTTGATATTACATACCGTAAAAATTTTAGAAAAATATCCTGATATAAGAAAAATCTATTCAAATAATTTCAAATATATTCTTGTGGATGAATATCAAGATACAAATTTTGTTCAGAGCAAATGGCTAAATTTATTAACTGAAAAAAATAATAATATTTGTTGTGTTGGTGATGATGACCAGTCAATTTATAGTTGGCGAGGAGCAGAAATAAAAAATTTTTTAGAATTTGATCAAGTTTATAAAAATACAAAAATTATCAGACTTGAACAAAATTATAGGTCTTCACAAAATATTTTATCTGTTGCTTCCGATCTAATATCAAATAATCAAAATAGAGTCGGTAAAACGCTTAGAACTGATTCAAAAGATGGAGATTTAGTGAAATTAAATTGTTTTAAAAATGGAAAAGATGAAGCGATAGGAATTTCTGATGAAATAGAAAAAAAATTAAAAAAATTTTCTTATAACAATATAGCAATTTTAGTAAGAGCTATATTTCAAACAAGAGAGTTTGAAGAAAGATTTTTAAAAATTGGTATGCCTTATAGAATTTTAGGAGGAACAAAATTTTATGAAAGAGCAGAAATAAAAGATTGTATAGCTTACTTAAGATTAATTTATCAACAAAAAGATGACTTGTCTTTTGAAAGAATTGTAAATAATCCTAAAAGATCTATTGGTGATAGTACTTTAAAAACAATACACGAATTTGCAAAAAAAAATTTTATATGTTTGGAAATGGCTTCAAAAGAAATGCTTGAAAAAAATTTAATCAAACCAAAAGCAAAAATTGGACTTAATTCTTTTCTTAATTCTTTAAGTAAGTGGAGAAATGATTTTACGATTAAAAAAATAAATCACGTTAAATTATTACAAATTATTATAGATGAGTCGGGTTACTCAGCAATGTTAAAAAGTAAAAAAGATTTAGAAAATGAAAACAGGTTAGAAAATATAAAAGAGTTACTGAGTGCTATGAAAGAATTTGACAATTTAGAAAGTTTTTTAGAACATGTTTCTTTAGCTACTTCTGTCGACCAAAATTGGGACGGTCAAAAAATAAATATGATGACAATGCATGCCGCAAAAGGACTTGAATTTGACGTAGTTTTTTTACCAGGATGGGAAGAAGGCTTGTTTCCTCATCAAAAATCAATTGAGGAGAAAGGTCAAAAAGGATTGGAAGAAGAAAGACGTTTAGCCTATGTTGGCGTAACAAGAGCGAAACAAAAAGCAATAATATCCTTTTCAATGAATAGATTTTATCAGGGTGATTGGATGGATAGTATGGCTTCAAGGTTTATAGATGAGTTACCTGAAAAACATATAGAAAAAAATTCTTTTTTTGATGAAGATGTTAATGAAGTAGAAGATTTTGATTTTAATCAAGATTTTGAAATTGAGGAAGAAACAAGAAGTCCTGGATGGATTAGATACCAAAAAAGAATTAAATGAATAAAAAAATTCAAATTTTGAGAAATAATTTCAAGAAATATAATATCGATGGATATGTTGTTCCTAAAAATGATGATTATTTCACAGAATATTCAAAAATAAATAGACTAAAAATTATATCAAATTTTAGTGGCTCTGCAGGTGTAGCAATAATTTTAAAAAAAAAAAATTATTTATTTACAGATGGAAGATATACTATTCAAAGTCAAATTGAGTCTGGAAAAAATTTCAAAATAATTGGATACGAAAAATTAATCAATTGTAATTTATTCAAAAATTTGACACTTGGTATAGATCCAAAATTATTTACATATCAGCAAATAAATAAGTTTTTTTCAAAATATAATAAAATAAAGATAATAAATAAAAACTTAATTGATGAAATTAAGAGTCAAAATGTTAAAGACTCATACCCTTTTTTTAAATTGGATAAAAAAATTGCAGGAGAAAGTAGTGCTTCTAAAATAAAAAAGATATCCAATTATTTAAAAAAAAATAAATCAGATTATTTATTTGTAAGCGCACCAGAAAATGTAGCTTGGATTTTGAATATCAGAGGAAAAGATGGTCCGAATACTCCGATGCCAAATTCAAGGCTAATAGTTAGTAAAAAGAAAAGAATACTTTTAGTAAGTAAAATTCAAAAATGTAAAAAACTTATTAAAGAAAAAATTATAAGTTTAAATCAATTTATTGACATTAATGAAATACAAAAAAAAATTTTACTACTAGAAGGAAAAAACTTTATAATAGATAATAAATCTTGCTCAATCTTTTTTGAAAATATTATAAAATCTAAATTTAAAATTACTAAAAGAGAAGATCCAACTTATTTACTAAAAGCAATAAAAAATAAAACTGAAATAAATAATATGATTAAAACACATATATTAGATGGAGCGGCGTTAACAAAATTTATCTATTGGATTAAAAATATCAATAAAAATAAAATCTCTGAAGTTCAGGCGCAAAATAAATTAGAAAAATTTAGAAAGATGAATAAAAACTATCTCTATCCAAGTTTTGATACAATTGCAGGTTCTGGTAAGAATGGGGCAATCGTTCATTATAGAGCCAAAAAAGAAAATTGTAGAATTATTCAAAATAAAGATATTTTTTTATGTGACTCTGGAGGTCAATACAAATATGGAACAACAGATGTAACTAGAACAATTTGTTTTTCTAATGCAAATCAAAGTATTAAAAACATTTTTACTAAAGTTCTTAAAGGACATATTGCAGTAGCTAAAACAGATTTAAAAAAAGATAATATAGGTTCAAAAATTGACGTAAGAGCTAGAAAATTTCTAAAAAAAAGTAATCTTGATTATGAACATGGCACAGGTCATGGGGTTGGCTTTTTTTTGAATGTTCATGAAGGACCTCAATCAATATCGAAAATAAATAAAGTTAAAATAAAAGAAGGAATGATTTTAAGTAATGAGCCTGGTTATTATAAAAAGAATAAATTTGGTATCAGAATTGAAAACCTAGTATTTGTAAAAAAAATAAGGAATAAACTATTTTTTGAAAATTTAACTTTAGCTCCAATTGAAAAAGATCTCATAAATTTTAATATGTTAACTCAAGTCGAAAAAAACTACCTATTTAAATATCATATGAATGTTTATTCAAAAATTTCAAAATATTTAAAATTAAAAGAAAGAAAATGGTTAGCTAGTTTTATTTAGCATTTTTAAGAATTGGTTTTGATCTAATATTTTTATTTTAAGCTGCTTTGCATTTTCTACTTTTTTTTTGGTAGGTTTTTCACCAATAATTAAATAGTCTAATTTTTTTGAAACACTGCTAATTGTGGTCCCTGAATTTTCTTCAATTAAAGATTTTGCCTCAGCTCTGCTTATACCGTTAAGTTTTCCAGTTAACATAAATTTTTGATTTTTTAATAATCCTCCCTTTTTTTCAATTAATGTATTTTTAATGGTTAATATTTTTTGCAATTTTTCTAATACATTCAAATTGATCTTATTTGAAAAAAAATTTTTCACAGAACTTACTTGGGTCTCACCTATGCCATCTATATTAAGCAACTCATCATATTTATTGTTTTCAGACAATAATTTAAATCTTGAAAAGGATTTAAAATATTTTGATAAAAGTTTGGCATTTTCTAGTCCTATATGTCTTATACCCAATGAATAAATAAACCTATCCAAAGATATATTTTTTTTTTGTTCAATTGAATACTTCAAATTAGCTACAGATTGTTTACCCCAGCCATCTAAATTTTCGATTTTATTAAAATCTAATTGAAAAATATCTTGAGGTAATCGAATTAATTTTAATTTCCAAAAATTTTCAACAATTTTTTTTCCAAAACCGTCTATATTAAAAGCTTCTTTCGAAACAAAATGTTTCAATTTTTCAATTGAAATTTTTTCACACTCATAGCCTTCACTTGTGCATCTTCTTACTGCATCATTTTTTTTTGTTATTATATTAAACTCTTTAACTGTTTTTGACCCGCAAGATGGACATTTATTTGGGAATATAAATTTTAAACTATTTTTAGGTCTTTTTTTAATATCAACAGAAAGTATATGGGGTATGACATCGCCAGCTCTTTCAACTGTCACCGTATCTCCTGCCCTTATGTCTTTTCGATTAATTTCATCTTCATTATGTAACGTTGCATTAGAAACTAAGACACCTCCAATACTTATAGGCTTTATCTTTGCGACTGGCGTCAATGCTCCTGTCCTACCAATTTGAATCTCTATGCTTAAAATTTTTGAAATTGCTTTATTTGATGAAAATTTGTGAGCTACAGCCCATCTTGGAGCATTAGCCACATTTCCTAATCTTCTCTGTAATTTAAAGTCATTTACTTTATAAACTATCCCATCTATATCAAAATCTAATTCAGTTCTTTTTTTTTCAATTTCAGAATAATTAATCATTAAATTTTTAACTCCTTTAATCAATTTATTTAAAGGATTCGTTATAAAACCCCATTCATTTAATTTTTTTAGATAATCAAACTGATTGTCAATTTTTAATCCCTTTTCAAAACCAAAAGTATAAGCAATAAATTTTAAAGGAATTTTTTTAGTATCTTCTGAATTTTTTTGTCTTAATGAACCCGAAGCAGCATTTCTTGGATTCGCAAATTTTTCTTTAAGTTTTTCAAAATCAGTATTTTGAATAAAAACTTCACCTCTAATATCGATTTCCTCAGGGAAATCTTTAGATAAAATTTTTTTAGGAATATCCTTAATTGTAGCTAGATTATCTGTTATATCTTCACCCTCTTTTCCATCTCCTCTAGATAATCCAGTCGTGAATTTTCCATTTTTATAAGTAAGAGAAGCTGATATCCCATCTATTTTTGGCTCTGCACTATAAAAAATTTCAAAATCTTCTTTTTGAGATATAAAATTTAGAATTCTTTTTTCAAAATTGAATAAATCTTCTTCACTAAATGCATTTCCTAAGGAAAGCATTGGAACTTTATGTTCTACTTTTTTAAAATTTTTAGATGGTTTAAATCCAATAATTTTTGAAGGAGAATTAGAGTTGCTTAAGAATTTATACTTTTTTTCTAAATCTAGAATTTCAATTTTAAGTTTATCAAATTCTGCGTCACTAACTAGAGGTTTACTTTTCTGATAATAATTTCTGTTATAGTCTTTAAATCTTTTAATTTTTTTTAAATAATTCTTTTTAATTTCTTCATTTAGCATTTTAAAAAAAAGATCTAATTCTCTCTATTAATTTTTTCTTTTTACTTTTTTGTTTAATATTTTTTCTTATTTCGTATTTTTTATTAAATACTTGATAAGTTTGTTCGTACCACTCACTTGAATTATAATTATAACCTAAAGTCTTTGCATATTTTTTTGCCTCACCCTCTAGTCCAATTATGTAATGTACTTCAACCAGTCTATGAAGAGCTTCTTCAATATATATTGTTGTATCATAATCATTAACAATATTTTTTAGTCTATTTATTGCAGCTACCCATTTCTTTTTTTTTATATAATGTCGAGCAATATATAATTCTTTTGCAGCTAAAAAATCCTTAATTAACTCTATTTTATATTTTGCATCTAAAGCATAATCCGTATTTGGAAACTCATTTATTAGTATCTCAAAATATTCTTTAGATTTAAGTAATTGTAGAAGATCTTTTTTTTCATCAACTATGCTATCATAATAACATATTGCAAGAAGATAGTATGCATAATCTAAATTTTCGTTAGTTGAATATAGTTTAATAAATCTTTTAAGCTCATCTATCGAATTACTATAGTATTGTTGTGACCAATAACTATAGGCTGACATTAGTGAAGCTCTAGGGGCCCATATTGATTGTGGAAATAAAATTTCTACTTCATTAAATTTTTTTGCAGCATAATTTGCATCCCCTAAATTCAAAGCCTCTAATCCCTCATAATAAGCTTTTATCATTTCAGTTTCTATATTTTCATTCTCAATTATATTTTCAGATACTTTGGAATTGTTTGAACAGGAATTTAAAATTAGCAGAAATAAGATAATTATTATATTTAAAAACTTCATAATAATTTTTAACAAATTTTAATGAAAATTTACAGTTTTAAGCTATAGATTTTAGCTGGTTTCTATTTAAAAATGTATGTGGAAGGTTCTTTTCTTTAATTTCTAATAATGAATAATTATCTTTATTCGAAAAAACTTTTCTTAAAAGTTGATTTGTAAGTTTATGGCCTCCTTGAGAACATGTTATTTTTCCAATAATCTTGTGACCAGTAAGATAAAGGTCTCCTAAACAATCTAAAATTTTATGGTTTACAAATTCTTTTTTATTTCTAAGACCATTTTCATTTAATACTACATTATCTTTAACAACAACTGCATTCTCTAGATTTCCACCCTTTGCCAATCCTAATTCTTTAAGCTTATCAATATCTTCAAACAAACAGAACGTTCTTGAATTATAAATTTCTGTTAAATCTGCCTCAAAAACTTTTACTACATTTCTTTGAGTGCCTATTAAAGAATTTTCATATTTTAATTCAAAATCTATGTCTAAACTAATTTTAGTTGGTTCAATAAAAATTGATTTTTTTCCATCTTTTAATTCTACTTTTTTTTCAATTTTAATTATCTTAATCGGAGTTTCACTATTTCTAATTCCACTTTCAGCTATTGCTTCAACAAATAATTTTGCTGAGCCGTCTAAAATTGGAATTTCTACATTATCTATTTCAACTAAAGCATTATCAATTCCCATTCCGTATAATGCTCCCATTAAATGTTCTATAGTTGAAATGCTGGCACCACTTTCATTAGATATCGTAGTGCAGAATAACGCATTAGATACATTAAAAACATTTGGGATTATAATATTATTTTCTTTGATATCTGTTCTTTTAAAAATTATACCAGTATTTGGTTCTGCTGGTTTTATTGTTAAATTAGCTTTTAAACCACTATGAAGACCCACGCCTTCAAAATTTATATCTTTATTAATAGTTTTTTGGCATAAAATAGACATCAAGAACTTATAAGGAATTGAATTAAATTAAGAAAAACAAGAAATGTTACAAGAAAATACTAATTTATTTACCTAAAAAAGTGGAAAAGTTTCTCAAAAAAACCCTGTTTTATCTGTTTTTTTGGTACTACCACAACTTCTTGTTTATTAAGACCCATTCCCAAAAGAAATCCTGATCGACAAATATTTTCAATATTTTCTTCCATTAGATCTACATCATTTAACATTGGAGTCTTATTTTTATAACTTTTGTTCAATATTTTTGAACCTTCGCCAGTTAAAATTATTCTAAATTGATCGAATTTGAATGAATTTGATTTAATAGATCTTATAGATAGTTCTAAAATTTCCTCAATTCGTGAAAAAATTATATTTTCAATTTTTTCAATTGAAAAATTATATTTATCTAAAATTTTTTGATCTTTTAAAAAGTTAATCTTTATTATTTCTGATTTTTCTAGATCTATTTCCAAAATTTTAGAGATATCTTTTGTAATATGGTTGCTTCCGATCGGTAATGCTTCTAGTGAGATAACTTTTTTATCATCAAAAGAAATTATTGCAGTTTTATTAAATCCAATATCAATAAATGATATCTTGCCATTTAGATCTAAATCATTTTTATAACTTAAAGATTTTGCATAACTAGAACAAATAGTTTGATTTATTAAAATATTAAAGTTTGAAAAAATTTTTTTGAAACTTAAAATTATATCATTAGGTATACAAATAAAAAGAATGTCAATTGATATCAAATTACATTTTATTTCACTTTGTATATTATGATAATCAATTCCATTTATTTTATAATTATTAATAATAATATGTATTATATTAAGATTTTTATAATGTTTTGAAACTTGTTGTCTTGCCTCTTGTATCAAAAATTTTATATCTGTGTCTTTAAGTAAGTTACCATCAAGTTTCTTTGAAATTGATAATCCTATTGATAAAATTTTTGAACTATCAATCATTAAATTTATATTATCAATATATCTATCTGTTTCCTTTTCAAGTGATGCAATTACATTTTGAATTTCTTCATTTGAGTTTGGATGATTTAATGATAATTTTCTTTCATTATAAAAAACATTTTTTTTTCCATTTCCTGTAAAAACGCCAGCTCTTATTTTTGAATAACCACAATCAAAGTATGTTTGAATACTTTTGCTATTCATTATTTGATAATTAGTTGATTGCTAACTCGCAAATCAATGAAATTTTTATTTCTTAAAAAATCTTTACTAATAATTTTATGAGCAAGATCAAGAGATTTGATTAAATTCTCTTTAGGTAATTTTATTAGAACACCATCGGTTGTCAGAATATCCCATCTATTCAAAGGAAAAAAATATAACATTTTAAATTCCGAAAAGTTAAAACTTGAAAGTTCTACGTTTTTTTTAAAAATTAAAAAATCTTTAGTTTTAAATTCACCAAATATATATGGTAAGTCTTTTTCATACTTTTGTTTTTTTATAATTTTTCCATTAGAGCCAACTAATAATTGATGTTGATCAGAAATTCGTGCAATAAATTTAGTAGGTTTAATATTTATCTTAATTGTTGAGGGATAAATTTTCTTAACTTCATATTCTTCAATAATATTTTGTCTTTCGAGAATCTTTTTAATTTCTTCCTCATCAATATTGAAGATACTTTGAGATAAGACTTTATCTAATTTTTTTAAAATTTCTAAATTTTCCTTACTTGAAAGTCCTCTGACATCTACTTTTGTTTTATTTAAAGATGAATAATTATTTTTGCTTTCTATAAATTTTCCACTAGTAGTACTGAGTATCAGTAATAAAACTAAATATCCCGTTATCTTGTATTTTTTATCTATTAATTGACGCATCTCTTAAAATCCATTCAATTAGTTTTATAAAAGTTATTCCTGTATATGCTGCTATTTCAGGTACTAAAGAAAGTTTTGTCATACCTGGTTGAGTGTTAATTTCTAACAAATAAAATTTTCCATTATAATATTTAAAATCAGATCTTGTGACTCCTCTACATCCAATTATTTTATGAGCCTTGTAAGCAATATCTAAGATTTTTTTAAAATTTTTTTTACTTAAATTTGTCGGAATAATATGCTCTGTTTTTGCTTTTGAATTGTATTTCGCTTCATAATCATAAAATTTTCTTCTAGGTTTTAGTTCTATTGCGCCAAGTTTTTTTTTACCCATGATAGCAACTTGAATTTCTCTCCCTGGTATAAACTTTTCAATTAAAATTTGATCATAAAATTTTAATTTTCTTAAATTTTTAATTATATTGTTTTTGGTACAGATATAAACATTAACACTGGAACCTTCATTGATGGGTTTAATGACAACTGGAAATTTTAATTTTTTTTCAACTGATTTTATAATATTTGTCCTATTTTTTTTTTGATTAAATTTAATGTATTTTGGTGTTAAAATTTTATTTTTTAAAAAAATTTTTTTTGAAATTTCCTTATCCATTGCTATTGATGAAGCTAAAACACCAGAATGAGTGTAAGGAATATTTTGAGTCTCTAAAATTGTTTGAATATAACCATCTTCTCCAAATTGACCATGTAAAGCATTAAATATAATATTTGGTTTAAATAATTTAATTTTTTTAAATAAATCTTGATCTGGCTCACATAAAAGTACTTTGTAATGATTTTTTTTTAATTCTTTAGCAACTTGTTTTCCTGTGTCTAAACTGATTATACGTTCTTTAGATATTCCACCACAAAGAATTAAAATTTTTTTTTTCAACATTATTCTAATATTTTAATTTCTTTTTCTAATTTAACTCCAGTTTTTTTTTCAACGTTTTTCATGACAAATTCTATCAATTTATTCATATCATTAAAGGTTGCGTTATTTTTATTAACAAAAAAATTACAGTGTTTATCTGAAATAGCAGCATCGCCAAATCTTGTATCCAAAGGCACTGACTCTTTTATTAATTCCCAAACTTTTTTATTTGTTTGATTAATTGGATTTTTAAAAGTACTTCCGCTAGTTTTAATTTTACTAGGTTGAGATCTATCCTTAGTTTTTTTTAATTCCTCAATTTCTTTTTTAATTTGATCTTTGTCTTTTTTTAGTCCTTTAAAAGATGCACTTAAAAAAATTAAATCTTCTGCAAGATCGTTATTTCTGTAATCAAATATAACTTTATCAGCTGGTATTGTAGTTACATTTCCTAATCTATCAATTGCTTGTATTGAAATAAGAATATCTTTAAACTCTCTGTTAAAGCATCCGGCATTCATTCTTAATCCGCCACCAACAGTTCCTGGTATACATGATAAAAATTCAAAACCTCCTATGCCATTTTCTAAAGCATAATCTGATAATTTTTTATCCGTGCAAGCGCTACCTGCAACAATGATGCCATTAGGTAAAATAGAAACATTAGAAAAATTTTTACCTAATTTTATAACTGTGCCATCAAAAATCTTATCGGTTATAAGAGTATTTGAACCCGCTCCTAATGTAAAAATTTTTAATTTTTTACCAAATTTTTTTAAAAATGATACTAAGTCAGTCAGACTTTCTGCCTTGAAGTAGATCTTGGTCTTGCCACCAATATTAAACCAATTTTTTTTTTTCAAATCATAGTCAAAATAAAATTCACTTTTAAGTTTTTTTGAAAATTCTTTAATTTCTTCAATCTGCATTATATTAATTTTGGTAGTTCCTTCATCCAGGCAGAAATGGTACCAGCTCCCATGCCAATAACTATTTTTTTTCCATGAATATTATTTTTTATAAATTTAGCTAATTGATATTGATTATTTACCATAAATAATTTTACTTTTGATTTTTTTATAATTTCCTTTGCAAAATCATAATAATTAAAACCTAATTTTATTTTTTCGCCCGCTGCATAAACTGGGCACAAAATTACAGTATCTGCTTTTTTAAACGATTTACTAAATTCTTCCTTAAGATCTTTTAATCTGGATATCCTATGGGGTTGAAATACACAAACTACTTCATTATTTTTATAAGCTGCTTTTACTCCATTCAAAACTTCTTTAATTTCTGTTGGATGATGAGCGTAGTCATCGTAAAAATTTGCTTTTTGATATGTAAAAATTTTATTAAATCTTCTTTGAACACCTTTAAATTCTCTTAATCCTTTTTTAATAATTTCTTTTGATATACCAATTGTATAAGCAATAGCTAATGCCGCTGTTGAATTTCTAATATTGTGAATGCCAAGAAGAGGAATTCTAATTTTTTTTATTAAAATATTTTTTTTACCATACAACTTAATATGAAGATCATATTCTGAAAAATCTTTTGCTTGTTTTATATTCTTTATATAAAATTGAGCTTTACTATTAGTTCCATAAGTATAATAATTTTTTATTTCAATTTTTTTTATTAATTCACAATTATTTTTATCATCTATACATATAAATGATTTTCCAAATGACGGAACTTTGTTTATAAATTTTATAAATAAATTCTTTAAATCATCCATTGATTTATAGAAATCCATATGTTCTCTATCTATATTGGTTATAATTGAATAAGTTGGTGGAACATGAATAAAACTCCCATCGGACTCATCCGCTTCTAAAATACACCAATCACTTTTTCCGAGTTTAGCAGAATTATTTAATGAATTTAAAACTCCGCCGTTAATGATAGTAGGATCTAATTTTGTTTTAGAAAATATAGAAGCTAATAATGATGTGGTTGTTGTTTTTCCATGTGACCCAGTAACGACGATATTCTTAGTTAAAGATACAATATGAGCTAACATTTCCCCTCTTTTATAAATTGGTAAATGCCTCTTTTTTGCTTCAACTAATTCCAAATTATTTTTTTTTATCGCTGAAGATACAACTATGATGGTTGCTTTTTTTATATTTCTTTTTGAATGTTTAATAGATACTTTAATTTTATTTTTTTTAAGTCTATCAATATTTTTATTATTACTTACATCGCTGCCTTGAACATTGAAACCCATACCCCTCATTACTAAGGAAAGACCACTCATACCGATGCCACCAATACCAATAAAATGTATAACTTCAGTTTTTGCTAATTCAATTTTCATTAATAGTATTTATTATTTTTTGATTTACATTATTCCATGAATTTTGGTAATTAAAAATTTGCATATTTTGTTTTTTACTTAAATATTCACTTTTATTTTCAATTATATTTACTAGTTTATCTGTAAGATTTTTTCTATTAATTTCGCCCTGATTTATAATCCAATTACATCCTTTGCTTTGATAAAATAATGCATTTTCAACTTGATGATTATCCTTTGCACTTGGTAATGGGATTACTATGTGTACTAAATTCAAAAAAACTAATTCTGCTAATGTAGATGCACCAGCTCTAGTTATACATATATTTGACATAGCCATAAATTTTGAGACATTTTCGCTAAAATCAAACAATTCGTTTCTTATATTATTCTTTGAATAAAAATTTTTTAAATTATTAAAATTTTTTGAACTTGTTTGTTGAAAAATTTTTAATTTATATTTTTTTGATAATTCTACTACTGACTCCTGAATAATTGTATCAAATATTTTGGCTCCTTGACTACCACCAATTATTAATAGTTTGATTTCTTCTTCAAAACCATCCGCAATTTTAGTCGAATAAAACTCCTTTCTTAACAATGGAGGTATAATCGAAATATTTTTTTTAAATTTTTTTGGAAATTTCTTGATGTTTTCAGAATAACAAAAAATTTTTTTACACGAGCTTAAAAATAAACTGTTTGATCTTCCTAAAACCATATTTGGTTCAAATAAAAATAATTTAAGACTTAAAATTTTAGATGCAATACATAACGGCAAAGACATATATCCACCTGTTGAAATTATTATTTTAATTTTTTTTTTTTTTAAATAAAATATAGATTGTAAAGTTAAAATAAATATTGAAAAAATTTGCAAGGGTAAGAAAAATATATTTTTTGATATTTTAGGAACGTTAATAATTTCTATATCAAATTTTTCCTTATCTAAAAATCGAACTCCTCTTTCATCTGAGGATATAGAAATATTAAACTCATTTTTTAAATGTTCATAAAGTATACTTGCAGGAATTACGTGTCCACCTGAACCACCAGTGCTGATTAAAAGATTTACCATATTAATTTACTTTTCTTTTTGTCAAATTTAGAATTATACCAGAAAGGATAGATACACCTATTATTGATGAACCACCGTAACTTAAAAATGGTAAAGTCATTCCTGTAGTCGGAAATAATCTAATATTAACACCTACATGTATTAAAGCTTGAGCTGCAATAAGGGTAATTGATCCTACTAAAACTAATTTTACTTTTTCACTTTCTTCTAAATATACTTTCTTAAATACGCTATAAATAAAAAACAAAAACATTATTAATATCAAAATAATTATAACGACTCCAAATTCTTCCGATATAACTGAAATGATAAAATCAGTATGTGTTTCAGAGCCTTTATACTTAAGTGTTCCTTCGCCAATACCTTTGCCAAAAAAACCACCACTAGAAATTCCATCAATCGATTTTGCTACTTGAGCGCCATGCGTACCAGTATCAGGATTAAAAAATGAAAAAATTCTATTTTTAATATATTCAAATTTCGAGATATAAAAAATCATATAAATTAAAGATACTAATGAAATGCTAAAAAAGGTTAGAAAAACAAAAAGACTTATTCCTGAAATAAAGACCAGAGTAATCCAAGATAAAAAAATCAACAATGTTTGCCCAATATCTGGCTGCACCATTAATAAAAAAGACACAGGTATAATTGTTAAAAAACTCAGAAAGTACTTATAGTAAACATGTACCTTTTTTTCACTACTTAAAATAGTGGCAAGAATTATTATTGTGAAAGGTTTTACAAGTTCAATTGGTTGAAATCTCGGAATAAAAAATAAATTAAGCCAACGTTTTGCCCCATTAACTTCTGTTCCAATTATTGGAACTAAAACTAAAAAAATCAAAGATATAAAAAATAAAAATAATGAGAGTTTAAAAAGATTTTTTTCACTAAGAGAAGAAAAAAATATCAAGATTATAAACCCTAGAAATATATATGCTAAATGTTTGAAAAAGAAAAAGTAAGTATTTGTTTCAAGTTTATCTGATGCAATCAAAGATGTTGATGCCAGAGAAAAAAATAGACCTAAACTAAATAATAACAAAATAATAAAAAAAATTGTTTTATCAATATTTTTCCACCATCCATAATAAAATCTATGAATTTGATTATCGCTTAGCATAATTAAAATTTTTTATAAGATTATTAAAATATTTACCTCTTTCCTCAAAATTCTTAAAATTATCAAAAGAGGCTGCTGCTGGACTAAAAAGTATAACTTTATTTTTTTTTTCTCTATCTTTGTTTATATCAATAAAAATTTTTTTAATTAGTTGTCTTAAATTTTTAAAAGTCTCTAGTACAATTACTTTTTTTAATTCATTTTTAAAAAAACTTTTATTTTTTCCAAAAATGTATGCTTTAAAATTTTTACAATCATTTTTTGATAGTAAGAATTTATCTCCTTTTTTTTTTAATCCACCAACTATCCAATAAACATTAGATAATGACTTTAGAATGCTTACAGATGAAGAAAAACTTGTTGCCTTAGAATCATTAATGATTGTTAAATTTTTAGACTTTAAGATAATTTGCTGTCTATATTTTAGACCACGAAAATTTTTTAATATTGCAAATATATTTTTTTTTTTAATTTTTAATATTTTTGCTATCTGAATTACAAAAGATAAATTCTCTTGATTACCGTCCGTTGTAAAATATGGATTATCTATATTTTTTAGAATTTCTGGTTTTACCTTTCCATTAATTTTTATAATTTTAGGAGGATATTTTTTTTTTCTTAATTGATTTTTAATATAAATATTATTTGTATTTAAGAATGAAAAATCTTTTTTCGTTTGATTTTTAATTAATTTAAATTTAGAATTTATGTAATTTGCTAAAGTTTTATGTCGTTCCAAGTGATCTGGGGAAATATTTAATATCGCTGAAATATTTGTCTTAAATAATTTACTATAATGCAATTGATAAGATGATGCCTCTATTACAAAAATTGTCTTATCCGTAATATTTTTCTCAAGCAGAATAGGATTTCCTATATTACCTACTAATCTAACATCTTTTTTTTGTTTTTTTATTATTTCATACAATATTTGAGCCGTTGTAGATTTTCCATTTGTACCAGTAATGGTTATAATTTTATTTTTATTAAAGAAGCTAAAAAAAATATCAAAATCTGTAATAATTTTCCTTAAATTTTTTTTTAAGTATTGGCTAAGAATACATTTGTTAATATCAATCCCAGGGCTTATTATTATGTAATCAAAATTTTTTTTTATTATTTGTTTATAATTAATTAATTTTTTTTTAATCTTTTCATTAATTATATCTATTCTTTTATCATCATATAAATAAAGTGTACTTTTGTTGTTTAAAAATTTAAAAGCTGATTGACCACTCTTTCCAAGTCCATAAATCAATATCTTTTTTTTTAAAAAGATTCTCTTATTATTTAACATTATCTTAATTTTAATGTCGCTAACCCTATCATTGCAAAAATTATTGAAATAATCCAAAATCTTACTACTACGGTAGATTCGGCCCACCCTTTTTTTTCAAAATGATGATGAATAGGTGCCATTCTAAAAACTCTTTTCCCAGTTAATTTAAATGATAAAACTTGAACTATAACGGATACCGCTTCAAGAACAAATACTCCGCCAGTTATAGCCAAAACTATTTCGTGCTTAGTGATTATTCCAATTCCACCCAATGATCCGCCTAATGCTAACGAACCTGTGTCTCCCATAAATATTTTTGCAGGAGGAGCATTAAACCATAAAAAACCAAGACAAGCGCCAATGATTGATCCACAAAATACTGAAACTTCGCCCATACCCTGAATGTAAGATATTTGTAAATACTCTGAAAAAACTATATTTCCAGTTACGTAACTAATAAAAGCAAAACATCCAGCAACAAGAATGACTGGAACTGTTGCTAATCCATCAAGTCCATCTGTTAAATTTACTGCATTTGATGAGCCTACAATTATAAAAACTGAAAATGGTATAAAAAACCAACCAAGATTTATCATTAATTCTTTAAAAAATGGAAAATATAAATTTGTTAGCTCTTGATTTTCAGACAAATGACTTAACATTAATATAGCAATAATTGCTATTATAATTTGAGAAATAATTTTAAATTTAAAAGAAATACCAGAAGAATTTTTAAATTTTATTTTGCTGTAGTCATCATATGCTCCAAGCAAACCAAAAGAAGAAACTATTAAAAGTAAAAACCAAATATAAATATTTGATAAATCCCCCCATAAAAGTATTCCAGAAAATAAACCAATTAATATCAATACACCACCCATAGTTGGGGTGCCTATTTTTTTTATTATATGATCTGAAGGGCCATCTTCTCTAATTGGATCTAAAATTTTTCTTGTAGAAAAGAAATTAATAAATGGTGTACCAATGAGAAAAACTACTACCATTGATGTAAACATTGCTAAACCGGTTCTAAAAGTAAGATACCTAAATACATTTAGGAAAGAATATTGATCAATAAATTCTAAAATAAAACTATAAAGCATAAATTTTTTCTTTTTTTATATCATTTGTTATTTTATTAAGTCCTGTCGAATTTGATCCTTTAATCATTAAATAATCATTATTGTCTATATTATTTTTTATCAAATCAAATATTTGTGAATTTTTTTTTAAAATTAAACCTTTTTTTGTTTCATTTAAATTCTTATATGTGTTTTTTATATACTTACCAACAACATAAACTGTATTAATTGATGTTTTATTAATGTCTTTACTTGCCTCTTTATGCAATTTTATTGAGTGTTTGCCTAACTCTAACATATCTCCAAGAATCAAATGTTTTTTAGTATCTTTAGTTGGTAAACTATCAAAATTTTTTAAAGCTGATCTTAATGAAAGTGGATTTGAATTATAACTTTCATCTATAAGATAAAAATTTTTTTTAAACATATTAATTTTTGAAATATCTCCACGACCATTAGGAGTTTTGTGATTATAAAAAATATTATGATTTAATTTTGTAATATCTTTAAAAATTGAAATAATTGTAACTGCTGCTAATAAATTTTTTATATCGTTTTCAAAATTTGAATTTAAATAAAAATATTTTTTTGATTTATTAATATTTAAAGAAACTTTATATTTATAATTTTCTTTACTTATATAATTTAAATTTATTTCACAATTTTTCTTCCTCATGCTAAATGAACAAACTTTTAATTTTCTTTTTTGAGCAATTTTTTTATGAAAATTATAAAATTCATCATCAGCATTTAAAACAAGATATCCAAATTTTTTAATATTGTTAATAATTTCAGATTTAGCAAAAGCTATTTGTTTGATATTTTTAAAATTTTTTGCATGTGCATAGGAGATATTAGTAATAACTCCTACGTATGGTTTGATAATTTTTGATAAATAATCGATTTCGCCTTTTTTATCCATTCCAACTTCAAAAACCCCGAATTCATCATTTTTTTTTAAGTTAAACAAACTTAAAGGAACTCCATATTTATTATTGAATGATTTCTGGGAATAAGTAGCACTACTAATTTTATTTAATGTTTTCCCTAATAGTTCTTTCAAAGAAGTTTTTCCACAACTGCCGGTAATTGCAATGATATTGCTGAAAGTATTATTTCTTAATGAGGAAGATGCATCTGTTAAAAAATTTAATGTATCTTTTACTCTGATATGTCTTTGTTTTTTACTTTTAAAATTAACCACTGCTAAGGATGCTCCCTTTTTTAAAGCCTCAGAAGTGAATAAATTTCCATTTTTATTTTTTCCTTTTATAGCGAAAAATACATCATTTTTTTTTATCTCTTTAGAGTTAATAGATGCATTTTTAATTTTTGTTTTTATTGAAATTTTATCTAATTTACTTAATTCATTTAAAATATTTAATTTAATGTTAGTTGAAAGATTCTTATTTTTTAATCTAATAATTTTAAGTATTTCTTTTTTATCAGAAAAAGATTTTTCTTTTTTTCCATAAACTTGAATATTTTCATGTCCTTTCCCTGCTACAATTAAAATTTCTCCTGTTTTAAGTTCAAATATTGCTCTTTTGATAGCTTCAAGCCTATTTGGAATTTCAAAACACTTTGATTTTTTAATTTGTTTTTTAATTGAAAATCTTATTTTTTTTGGACTTTCAAATCTTGGGTTGTCATCAGTCAAATAAATTTTATCACAGTAATAATTTGCAATTTTGCCCATAATAGATCTTTTCAGCTTATCCCTATTTCCACCACACCCAAAAACTATTGAAATTTTTTTATCTTGAAATTGTTCTTTTAAATTTTGTAAAGATACTTTAAGTGCATCAGGAGTATGTGCATAATCTATTATAATTTTAGATTTATTTTTTAAACTTCCAACATTTTCTAATCTACCATTCACAGGCTTCAATTTGTTAATGACATTAACTATTTGCTTAAATTTAAGCCCACTTTTTTCAGCCGCTAACATCGCCATTAAAATATTTTTAATTTGTATCTTTCCTATTAAATCAGTTCGAAATGTATAGATTTTATTTTTATATTTAATTTTTATTAATTGCTTACCCTCTAAATATATATGAGAGATTATATTCAAATTACTTTTGTAATTTGATATTGTATTAATATTAAATTTCTTTTTAAGAACAATTTTTTTAATTTTTGGGTACTGAGGAATTTCAATATCTGTAACTATATTTGAATTTTTTTTCATTAAATTTTCAAATAAATACATCTTTGATTTAAAGTAATCTTTAAAATTTTTATGATAATCTAAATGGTCATGAGATAAATTCGTAAATATTCCTGTCGAAAATTTTAAACCATCTAGTCTATTTTGTTTTAGACCATGACTTGAAGCTTCTAGTATTACATTTTCTATCCTATTCTTTTTAATCTTTTCTAAGTAATTACTTAACTCAATAGGGTCTAAAGTAGTTTTAGAAATATTTTTTTTAAATTTTGTAGTATTGACACCTAGAGTTCCAATTGATGCAACCTTTTTTTTATTCAATCTTAGAATTTGAAAATAAAAATCTGCAATAGAAGATTTTCCATTGGTACCTGTTACTGCAATTAAATTTTTTGGTTTATTTTTACAAATTTTATAAGCAATTTCTGATAAAGATTTTCTTACATTTTTAGAACTTAAAAAAAGTATCTTTTTTTTAAAACCTGTAAATTTATTATTGGAAACAATTGTTTTTGCTCCGCTTTTTATGGCATCATCTATAAATTTATTTCCATCTACTTTATTACCCTTTATAGCGAAAAAAATGTTATCTTTTTTGCATTTAAGGCTATTAAAACTTAAACCAGAAAAGTAATGCTTTTTATACTTGTTATCTATTTTTTGAAAATAATTGCCGATTAACATCTGTTAATTAATTTCTATATATTTTGTGGCTAAAATGGGTCCAATTTTTTCTATGATTTTGCCTGCAACCTCAACTGATGTCCATCCTGCTGTATTAAAAGGTGTACCTTTATATGATCCCTGCTTGTTTCTAAAATTATAGACATAATCTTTTGATAACTTTGGCTCATCCATTAAAACGATTAAAGAATATTTTGGTTTAGAAATTGGAAAAATTGCTGCAAAAGTATTAACTTTAGCTTTTGAATAACCTCCAATAGTTGTTTTTTGTGCTGTTCCAGTTTTTCCTCCGACTTCATAACCTTCTATATTTGCAAATCCAGCTGTTCCTTCTTTAGTGGTTACAATTTTTCTCAAAATTGGATTTATTTTTTCTGAGATACCTCTCTTTATAATTCTTTTATTTTCTTTTTTATTTACTAAATCATCTATTACTAATGTTGGTTTAATTTCAAATCCCCCATTTGAAATGATGGCATACCCTTTAGCTAATTGAAGTGGAGTGGTTGTTATACCATGTCCAAAGGATACAGTTGCAAGTTTACACTTTCCCCATCTAAAAGGAATTGGTTGACCAACTTCTTCAATATCAAAATCAATTTTATTTAATACACCTATTTTGTTTAAAAAATTTCTTAATTTATTAATTTCTAATTTTTGTCCGATTCTAACTGAACCAATATTTCCAGATCTTATCAGGATTTCTTCAGCAGTTAAATCAGAGGGAATTTCATCATCATATTCTGAAATTACATTTTTTCCACATTTTAAATTTTTTTTTAAATTTAAAAATTTAGTTTGTGGCTCTATTAATTTTTCCTCTAGAGCGGCTGCAATTGTAAAAGTTTTAAAAACGGAACCTAATTCATAAACACCTTTTGTAGCTCTATTGATATAGTCTTTATCGTCTATTTTTTGTCTTTTGTTTAAATCAAAATCTGGATAAGAAACCATTGAGATTATCTCTCCATTATTGACATTCATTAATATTGCAGCAATACCCCTGCTGTTAAAAATAGAATTAAATTTAATTAATTCCTCTCTTATTAAAAACTGTATATCTGTATCTACTGTTAACCTAAGAGCATCATTAATTCTTTTTAATCTTTCATCAAAAGATTTTTCTATACCTGATATACCATTATTGTCATCGTCGATTTGGCCTATAATATGACTAAAGAGATTTCTCTGAGGATATATTCTTGTAAGCCTTTCCTCTGATCTAATCGATTTGTCTCCAAGGAGCATGATCTTTTCATAATTCTCAGCTGTAATTTTTTTTTCAAAATAAAAAAACTTTTTTTTTTTAATCTTTTTTTGAATTACTGTATAATCTTTGTTAGGAAAAATTAATTTAAGATTAATTAATAATTTTTTTTCATCGATAATTTCAACTGGATTAATTCCAATATCTATTGAACTTACTGTTTTAACTAAATAATTTCCATTTCTATCAATAATATCTGCTCTATAATTCTTTTTATTTATTATTTTTTGTGTATTTTTTAAATTTTGCTTTAAAGAGCCAAGATACAAAAGTTGAACTGAGTAAATTATCGAAATTATTAAAAAAATAAAAAAAATAAAAGCTATTCTATTAAAATCTATATTTAAATTTGTTTTATTTTTTTTATATAAGAATTCAGTTTCATAATCTTCAAGAATAATGTTTTCGCTTTTGTTTTTACTCATTAGTTTGAACTTCTTCTTTTGTAAAATCAATTATTTCTAAAACACCATTTTCTAAAGATATTTTTTTAATTTTTGAAATATCTGTTTTCTTCAACTTGTTTTCAAAATACTGGGATTGATATTGTATTAATTTTTCTGGAGAACTTAAGTAATTAAACTCTAACATTACATCCCCAAGTTCTGAACTTAATAATCTAATATTTTCTCTCTTAATAAAAATCAAATCCTCAATCTCTTTTGTGGAGTTTTTTACAAGTGATGTGATTAATATCAGTATCAAGATAAGGGCTAGAGTTATTTTTTTCATAAATTTTTAGAAAAATTTTCAATTTCAATTAAATTTTTAAACTTATCCAAAATATCAGTTTCAAAATCATAAAAATTTTCTCTTTTAATTGCGTATCTTAATTTTGCAGATCTAGATGGCGGATTATCATTAATTTCTTTTTTAGATGGTATAATTGGTTTTCTATCAATTAATTTTAATAAATTAATTTTTTCTTTATCTTTAGGTAAATATCTTGAAATGCTTTTATTTTCCGACAAACTTTTAAAAAAATATTTAACTATCCTATCTTCTATAGAATGAAAAGTGACAACTGCAATAACTCCATCCTTTTTAATAACTTTGACAGCATTTATAAGTCCATAAATTAATTCACTAATTTCTTTATTAACAAATATTCTTAATGCTTGAAAAATTTTAGTTGAATTATGAATTTTATAGTTTTTTTTTCTTTTCGAGTTATCAATAATTTTAACTAATTTTTCTGTTGTTATATCTTTAAATTTTCTATCTCTCACAATATTTCGAGCTATTTTTTTACTGTCTTTCTCTTCTCCAAAATATTTAAATATTATTGCAAGTTCTTTTTCACTTAAGTGATTAATTACTTCTTTAGCAGAAAAATTATTGATACCCATTTTCATATTGAGCTCTCCAACCGAGTCGTATGATAAACCTTTTTTGGGATCTTTTATTTGAGTATATGAGTAACCTAAATCAAATATTACTCCTCTGACATTATGATTTTTTAATTTGAGATCATTTATTTGACTGAATTTTATATTTTTGAATAAAAATCTATTTTGAAACTTTTGTTCAATGTCTTTTGCTTTTTTTGAACTCGCTATATCTCTATCTATTCCAATAACTCTCGTATCAGGAAATTTTAAGATTTTTTTTGTATACCCGCCTTGGCCGAATGTGCAATCAATAAATGTGCCACCATATTGAGGGGTAATAATGCTAATTAA